>OFOU01000005.1_pt1 | contig 236904 bp, 215 predicted proteins | sample 1542061 | NCBI WGS metagenome assembly OFOU01 (sample SAMN04209239, study PRJEB22552) | human gut metagenome | biome: gut; material: feces | host: Homo sapiens | place: USA: Oklahoma
GTGTCTCAGTCCCAATGTGGCCGGTCACCCTCTCAGGTCGGCTACTGATCGTCGCCTTGGTAAGCCGTTACCTTACCAACTAGCTAATCAGACGCGGGTCCATCTCATACCACCGGAGTTTTTACCCCCGCACCATGCGGTGCTGTGGTCTTATGCGGTATTAGCAGTCATTTCTAACTGTTATCCCCCTGTATGAGGCAGGTTACCCACGCGTTACTCACCCGTCCGCCGCTCAGTCACAATCCTCTTCATCCGAAGAATCTAAGCAAAGTGCTTCGCTCGACTTGCATGTGTTAGGCACGCCGCCAGCGTTCATCCTGAGCCAGGATCAAACTCTCGTAATAAGAACTTGTTCTGGTCAAGATCAACTCTCGCTAATCTATCCCGTTACTGTTGTCTGGTTTGTGGAACTTAAAGTTCCTGTTCTGAATAATTCTCTTGAATTTTCAGGGATCGTTGTCTATTGTTCAGTTATCAAAGTTCTGGGCGCTGTCTCGCGACAGCTATATTAGATTATCACATCTGTTCCTCTGTGTCAAGTGTTTTTTTCATCTTTTTTCCAGTTTTCTGATCCGGCGTCCCGGTCTCTCTATCCGGGATCCGCCCGGGCCAGACATCTGCATTTGATGTTTTGTTCTGACACTTATCAGCGGAACGTGTTATATCATATCATCTGTGCTTATAAATGTCAACTTCTTTTTTCGACTTTTTTTATCTTTTTATCACCACTCTCTGTGCAATCACACAAACTGCAGACCAAAGTTATATGGGCTGCTCGTCCGCCGGATTTTTGAGAATAAACATAGAAAAACCAAACAGCCTTTTATGATTCTGAATCCAAAATCACAATCGCTTCCAAAGAAATGTTCCAACTTATCTGGCGTCCCTGTTTTTCTATATCTACCGAATCTGCAACAGTTTCTCTTTTAACTCCTGTTCCATCTTTCTTATTTCCACTTCTGCTTCCTGGCGTTTCTGACGGCCCTCTGCCTGGATTTGCATCACTTCATCTAAAGTCGAGATTAACGATTCGTTGGTCGTCTTCAAGGTTTCCATGTCCACAATTCCCCTCTCCGACTCTTTTGCTGTTTCAACTGTCGCCATCTTGAGCGTCTCCGCATTCTTTTTCAGAAGTTCGTTTGTCATATCCGTCACTTCTCGCTGCGCTTCTGCCGCCTGCCTAGAATGAGCGACACCAAGAGCAAGTACCATCTGGCTCTTCCAAAGCGGTATCGTATTGACAATGGTAGACTGAATTTTTTCTGCCATGATCGTGTCATTATTCTGTACAAGACGAATCTGCGGGGCTGTCTGAATGGAAACCATTCTTGTCAACTCCAGATCATGAATCTTCTTTTCAAATCTTTGACACATGGCCTCCAGGTCTCTTGCCGCCTGTGCGTCTTCCGCCAGCCCGCTTCTCTGCGCTTTCATTCTCATATCAGCAAGCTCTGTCTCCTGAACCTCTCGAAGCTTCTTTTTTCCTGCCAAAATATACATCGTAAGCTCCTTAAAATAAGTCAAATTGAGCTCATACATTTTGTCCAATACCGCAATATCCTTCATTAGCTGTACCTGATGTCCCTCAAGAACCTTGCAGATCTGATTGACATTAGCCTCCGCACTAGCATATTTCGTTTTCAAACTCTGAAGCTTATTTGCCTGTTTTTTGAAGATTCCGAAAAATCCTTTCTCTTCCTCTTCATCAAAGTCTTTTAACTCCTGAACAACGCTGCCCAACAGATTCCCCACTTCTCCAAGGTCTTTTGTTCGTACATTATCAAGCGCTGTCTCGGAAAAATCAGCCATCTTTTTCTGGGTACCAGCTCCATACTGCAAAATCATAGTGGAATTTGTCAGGTCAATCTGCCGTGCAAACTGCTCTGCCATTTTGCGCTCTTCCTCCGTCAGCACATTTTCATCCATTACATTCTCTTCCTTCTTCTCCGGCTGTAACTCTTCTTTTTTTTCTCCCAGAAACGGATCCAGCGTCAGTACCGGCCCGGTCTGTAGATCTTTTAAATCCTGACTCATTATTTTCCTCCTGTCTTAAAGTCGTCTTCCGTAAGCCCCTCCTGCGCCAGCATCATTTTCAGCACGGTAATGTCCGAGGAGACATCCCATGCCGTTTCCTGAAACAGATCATCCAGAAGCTTTTCAAATGCGATATTCAGTGTATCCAGTGTATCTTCAATTTCTTTCTTGGAATTCAAAATATTTTCTCCCTGTACCGGCTGGTGATCCAGCTCCTCATATGCCTCCAGAAGCTTCACTGCTGTCGGAAGATAATATTCCATCAGCTTTTCGATATCATCCACCGAATCGGGATCCTGCTCCACACGGTCAAAAATCCGCTTTGTCAATTCCTCCATACGGGATATCTTCTCGGAAACAAGTTCTCCCGGAATTGCATCATTACATGCCCGGAGCTTTTGAATGTATGCCTGTCCTGCTTCCATCATCGACCGGATCTGTGGATCCATTTGCTGCCTTTTCTTTGCCCTCTCCTCTTCCATGGTCTTCTTTTCCCAAGCTTTCTTTTTTGTAGCTTCTTCCTCGTTTCTTCTAACTTCATCCTGCTTCCGCATCAGTTCACGATATGCTTCATATGCATCGTGACTGGTAATGAGGCAGGTATTATTATCATCCAAATGCCCCTCTATAAACCAACGCTTGTCAATCATCCACTCCAGGTCTTTTAATACTGCCTTGTCCTTCTTTCTTGTCCTCTTTGCCAGCTCACTGATGTTGCAGTATTCTTTCCCCTGTAACTCAGAAAGATAGCCCTGAAACCTCCGTACCCGTCCAAGCTTTTTCATCCCTACTATTCCGACACCGCCAAAAATCACAGTGAACATTACAAGAGAAAGGAACCCAAACATCACTCCCGTGCTGGATTCTATTAACAGCATAGTAAGACCTGTTAAAATCACCCCTACAAGAAAAGCTCCTCCAATTCCAAGCCCTATTATCGACAACGCCGTTGCTGCGGCTTTCTTACCACCTGTCCCTGCATAGAGCATCGGTTGTTTCAATTTACTCAAATCTACTTTTGCCCAGTCATTACCTGCTGTGCCACACCCGTTTCCAGCAGTCCGGCGACGGTAGTCTTTCTTACTTTTCTTAAAACTGCCTGCCGCACTGTTGATTGTATCGGTAATCGTCTGATTCAGGCTTCGGAAATCCATCGAATCCACCGCATCCTGAACCGTACGCCTGATATCCTCTCCAAATCTGTCCCAATCGAAGTAATTCCTCATGTTTCTTCCTTTCTTCCGTCTCTGAAACGGATCCATGCAATCATTATACTTTATCATTTTCTTCACTTCAAGAGATTCCGCCCAGACAGAAAAAAAGATTGGAATAAAAAAAGAAACGGAATGACCGTTCCTTCTATACAATGTGTAAAGACGGATACCGATATCTATATATCAGCACCCGCCTCTACTTTGATTCTTCAATCATTCTTTTACCTCTTTCTCCCGGATTTTGGTAATAAAGTTTACGTTTTTGGTGGTCCGTACCTCTCTTTCATAAACTTGATGTTCCGATACATAGCGCCTTTCTTTTCCCGGAACCTTCAACACCTGTGTTGAAAGAAATAACAACCGACTGTTTACGGCTCGCGTCCGTCCTACAAATCTGATCTGTTATTTTATAGTTTTACTATAGCACTCTTGATTTCTTTTGTCAATAGATTTATTTCTTTTTTCTTTATTAATTTGTTATTTTCTTTCTATGCCTATAATCGTCTGAATTTTCAGACAATTATAGGCATGACACAAATACCTAAAATCGGTTAAATCTGACAAGTTCCCCTGCCCCGGCACTATTTCATCCGCTCTCCCATCCCATTGATAAAATCATCAATGGACTGAAGTCTTCTCACACGTCTCAACTTCGTTTCGGTTAGCGTGCAGAGATCTTCCAGCGCAGCCTCCACGATCAAATTACTGACACGGATTTCCTTTGGAGCGCCAAACTGTCCAATAAACTCGATCAGGCTGTCAGCCAGTACCGCAATCTGGTCTTCCTCAGGCTTCAAAAGCTGTGCTTTCATAATGATCTCCGTTCTGGACTCGGCGATAACTACCATTCTCATATTCCCCGGTCTGTCGTAACTTTTGTCGTTCATTTTCGCCGCCTGATAGACGATATCCATCTCAATCACATAGCGGTTTCCCGGTACTTCTCTTAACGCCTCCCGCATCTCTGGATCATCCAGCTTCAACGTCCTGTAATTGAAGGAAATAAACGGAAGTTCCTCCGCGCCCCAGTAGTGGTTTTCTGTCTCCGGATCAATAGAATAGACATACATTTCACCGCCCTGGAAATCGACCTTGACTTCTTCACTCCGATATTTCAAAACCGCTTCCTCCAGAAGTTCCAAATAATAGCACATCCGATGTACCTCATCCTGATTCATACGGTATGGAAAATATCCTTCTTTACAGGAACGGAAATACAGCCACTGGTTTCTCCCTCTGTATTTATATCCCGTCTCCTTAATGATTTCCCGTTCTGCCTCCGTCAGCTCTTCACGGTTCCCCCAGTAGCAAGTCAGATTACTCTGGTTTCCCATCGCAAACTCCGGTGTCAGATTGAGCCGCTCCCGATTCAACATCATCATAAAGGTGTTGAGTTCCTCGTATCCTTCATACACAACAATCCCATAACACTCGCCGCCTCTTCCAAGGACACTGACAAAGGCTGCATCTTCCCGCTCGCCTTCGCGTAAACAGATCAGGTCCAGATCCCAGAAATCCTCCCATGGCTTTAATTCCTTGATTCGAGTCGCCACATCATACAACTTTTTCCATTCTTCCTTGCTGGCTTCTTTCCTCATTCCTTTCACCTCAATTCCCTCTTCTTATAAATCTCAAATAGTTTTATGTACCTTCCTTTTGCAAACACCGTCAACCCGAACTCCACCGCTGAAGCGGATCATCTGTTTTCAATTATTCTCTATCAGTCTCAAATTGGTCTGAATATGTATTGCTACCTTCATATCCACATATACCCACTCTGAGAGAATTACAAATCGGCAGCAGGAACTCCGCCTCATAATATTCTCCGTTTAATTTCAATCATACCACATATCAATATAGCTAAATTCTACCACAATTCTCTAACAAAAGAAAGAAAACCTCCCAAGGATCACGACAATCGGATGAATAATCCTGCGCTGCCTGTTTATCTAACGTTGTGTTCGCATCCTCACATCATCCGTCTGGTAATATTCCTTTCTTTTCACGCTACACTTCGGCATCTCTGAAATGCAGCTTTACATCTATTCTAATCGCATTTTGTGTGTATCCCAACTATTTTTAATGATAATCATTGAAAATTATATGATTACCGTAAATACTTCTCCACAATTCTTTGCACAATCGCAGTATCCAAAACACTTTTTTTCTGTCTCAAATGTTAGAATCAATCTTTCTCCCGGATATATGTCATTCTTTTTATTCGCATGCATTTTTCTGACAGCATTCCGAACGTATGACGGATCATCCATCCTTCCATCATGTTCCCAGTATATTTCCTGTTTTGTTTTTCTGGAAAGGAACGTAAAATCCGGATACACAATTCCAACACCTTTCAAGTACAAAGGCTTCTCGTATTGATACGGTATCGCATTTCTATAAAAGTAATCTGCCAGAATTTTTTTCGGATTTGGATCGTACTCGTTCGCCTTTCTCCGTTAAAATAATTAGCGCTCCCTCCCGGAATTCTTTCTTCTTATACTCCTCACCAAGCCAGTTTTCTAATTGCGGCTCCCATGTCGGCTCTACCGGGTGGATTAGCTTTTTTCTCTCATCATGTTCTTTTAAATAGATCTTTCCTATCTCGTCATCATCGTAATCCCTTAAAATTCTCCCGATCTGACCAAGTCTCTTTCTGGCTAATCTTACTATCCTTTCATCATAGGACTTCTGGGCAAGAGTTCAAATCCGTTCCTTCTTTGCTTTCGGAATATAAGAACCATTCTTTTCATTGTCATACATATGATGGTAATACTGAACACTTTTTTGTTCTTTTGATAACATTTCTTTGAGATTTGCCATATGCCTTTCTCCTTTGCTTATTGATCTTTCATGGGTTTACGATTAAGAATTGATTTTAAAGCGATTAAACCGTACCTTTTTCTATTCTTTACGGTTATAAATTGACTTTCTGACATTTGGCCGTACGTACCTGTTCTCCCTTTAGCACGTGTATAAATGTTATTTTTGAGAATCTGACCGTACAACCTCCTCTCCGGATACGGTTAAAATCAGTCTTTTGGAAATTTGATGGTATGCTGCCCTGAAATAGTAAGGCAAAAATGAGAAACTAAATATTGTGGCCGTATCGGACCACCGTCCGTACGAATAAAGACTATAGGATAAAGATTCCGAATTTCAAAAATCCCGGGAGCCGAAACTCCCGGGATAAACAATCTGTATATTAACGTTTGGGTAACTTGGAAGGCTTGATTTTACTGGATTCTTGGAATGTGGTGTTGCAAACACGTTACAAACGCAGAGCTTCTCATTACTCCTCACCACACCGCTAAGTTGCATGAGAGAGAATAAAAGGAATAAAATATACCAATATGCTATGAAATCAAAATCAATATTTTCGATACGATATTATTTTACTTTATATGTTTTACAATATTTTTCAAAACACTCAATATATAATTTAAGATCATCCACACTTGGAACATCCACATTTATCGCTCTCGCTTGGTCGTGACACCACGCTGAACATTCTGACATTCCACGTTCCAATTCTATATATAAGTCTCTTGTAAATGGCGCTTTCTTAAGTCTTTGAGTCTGAACGCATGGATTATACCTTTGTATCGCATCATTAAAAAGTATTTCTTCGACAGCTCTTTCCCAACTTTCCCTTAGGAGTTCACACCATTCTTTTGCCCTATAATAATAATCATCCATGTTACCCGAATTGAAAACCGCAACAATTTTTTGCAAGTCATTCTTAAGTTTTCCTGTTCTTTCTTTCACATTCATTCCCTGCCACGAAATTACTGGTGAAATATTCCCTGGCTCACCACATACCTTGCGTATGGTTTCTTGTCTAAATGTAATCCCACTTCTTTCTGCTTCTGTTTTTAATTCCATAAAAAATGTTATCTCATGTGTAAATATAATAACTTGGCGTGTTTTTGCTTCTTCTACAAGTCTATTTGCAATCTTACTTCTTCTCTTATGATCTAACGAACACACTGGATCATCAAACACAATACCTATATTCCTATCATCCATTTTCACTTCTGTGAGAAAATTTGCAATAGAAATTGCTCTTTGCTCCCCTTCACTAAGCACTTTACCTGGCACTTTCCCTTTGATTTGAAGTTTCTTTAGTGTCCGTCCACTACTTCCACGAGAAACAATATTAATATCAAAATTCGCGTTTAATTTTCTACATTCTTCTTCAAAAGTTCTTAGATAATCGTCAGTTACATATTTTTCAAATAGTTCTTTCTGTTTGTTTGTAATATTTCTCGTCTTAATCTTACACTTCCCAGCCAAAGCATCCCACTTAAGATATTTTACATATGACTCAATTATCGAAAGAATATCTATTACTTTGGTCTTATCTATATACTCGTTTTCCATTCTAGTACATTCAGCAATACGTTCATTTATGCTGACTTGATTTAAACCGCTCTGTTTTTCTTTTACTTTCGTTATCAATCCTGAAATATCAGGATTGAGTATTACTACTTTTTCTCTTATCTCTTTTTCATTTTCCAAAGAATCAAAAACTTTCTTTCTAACAGAATCTGCCATTTCAAATATCGCGCTGACACTTTCTGTTTCTGTCCTAAAATTTTCCATCAGCCATTGCTCTTGGATAGATGATTCTACTAAAAATGATAAATCCAATCCACTCAGTTCTTTTTTTGAAGTACAAATCGCCTCTTTTGCAACATTATAATTATTTTCAGCATCACTTTCTAAATATTTCCAATACTTAAAAATTAAATCCTTTTCGCTTATTTCATGCCCACATAATGGACATCTATCATGCTTGTTAATTTCATCATAGTATTTTTTTGCAGCACTAATAAAATTTTGCCATTCTTCTGTTCCAAGCTTCTCAATATCATCATTTTTAAATAATGCTATTCCATCTTTTTCATGTACTACTCTGTTTCTTTTAAGAGAACAAATCTGCTGATTGTAAGCATCAATCTTCATATCTGATACAGCTACTTTGAACAATTCGTACTTCTTTTCAGCGTTTTCCAAAAACTCAAGAACCTTACTAATTACGAAGAACTGTCTATTAATATTCAGTGCTTCAAGACTGACTCTTTCTTTTTTCAATTGTTCATATTTGTCTTGCTCTTCTTTCGTTACTAAAAATTCTTTTTTTATATCTTCTACTATAGTCTTTTCTGATAGCAGCTGCATACTATTTAACGCTTTTCCCTCATTAGGAAAAAATTTTAAAGTTGGATTGTCTCTCTTTTTGCATTCCCTTTCAACATCTAATTTCTTTTGTATTTCCAAGCATCCTGACAACATTTGATCAAAGAACGATAATTCACTCGGAGCAAAATCAATTTTCGATTCTTTATTCATATCTTCCGATGCACTTTTTGAATCAAAATTTCTGATAGTTTTGAATGGATATTCTTCTTTGTTGTCTGGATATCTATATTCAACAAACTCTCCATCAACACAAAAACTAAAATTTGCCGACACATCTTCTACTCTATCCGCAAAAATATTAGGCAATATCTCTTGATCTCCCCTCGAAATAAAGGCATTGTTTAGCAACCGGGTATATCCTGATTTTCCACTTCCGTTTTCCCCATAAATTACCGTCAATCCCTCTGATACACTTAGTTCTGTGTCTGACTTCAGTTTGTTTACACCATGTAAATTTTTTACGCCTTTCCAAATAACATTTGGTCGTTTATCTACACCAACAGTTCCAAACTGTATGACATCAGCTTCCATTTCACCATCTTCTAATTTCATTTCCATTTTAAAAAGAATATAAATTTCATCAAGAATTTTTTCAGATATACTCTTTTCCTGGAGTATTTGATAACTAAGTTTTTGTTGCCATTTTGGTAGAGTTTCAACCCACTTCAATATATCATCTGTAAGCACACCTTATCCCCCTCGTCATTTGATTTACTAACACTATTGTCAATTCTATACTCTGTGTTTTCAATTATTAAAAGCCACACTAAATGTTATCCTTCACCATCTGTTTCAATTCTTCTGGTGTTACAATATAATTTCTAAACCTATGTAACATGCGATGACAATTTGCACATACACAAATCAAATCTGTTTCTGGATTAATGACAACTTCCTCATTTACTTCCGATAATGGCTTAATGTGATGAACTTCGATATACCCCTTTCCAAGTTCTCCGTATTTTTCTTCAAAGTCAAATCCACAAATCATACATTTTGTTCCATGAATCTTAATTGCAGCTTCTCTATTTTTTGAACTACGCTCATACTTGGTTGTATAATATGCAATTCTCCTTCCCTCCGTATATAAATCTTCCGTTTCATCGTCAAGATTTATATTGTATGGAGATTCTTTTCTCACCCTGCGCACGACTTCACAATTCCAATGATACCCCCGATAGAAATCGTTTTCATACTCTTTCGGAACTGTTTCCAATACTTTTTCTAGAGACTCTTTGTGCAATATCTTTGTAAAATCTTTACCTGTAGGATCTACTTCCTTTGTAAAACAATGATTCTCTCGAAGATTCCGAACATATCTTGTCTCGCTGAGACGTCCGTCTACGCTTTCATTAAATGCATTCATCAATGCTTCCGGCAAGGAATACATACTAACGTTGCGCATAGAAAGTCTTCCTTGCCCTGCCCATGCACCAGCTTTATCATTACTTTCCGTATAAACTCGCACATATTCCTCTTCTTTTGCCAAAAATCCTAAAACTTCATAATATTCATTTTCGCTTTCAAAATTCAATGTATTTCCCCATTTAAGCTTTACCATTCACGCCCTCCTAATCGTAATATTTTTCAATTCTATTCAACAATCCTCCAAAATCCATTTCCGAAACTTCTAAAAATTCTTCTGTTTCCAACCCCGTATTAAGAACTGTTTGGTACAGATAAAAGTCATAAATAATCGGATCATGTTTTTTATTCAACAAGTTATCCCTAATAGTACCTGTTTTTGAAACCAAACATAAATACTGATATGACCTATCTATATACTGTGTATTATTATTCGGATGAGCATAGGTAAAGTGTTGTGTAGGTGTTAATGCAATCAAATTCTCTAAGTAATCGGCAATCGTTGGATATTCACTTGCCGGAAAAATATGATGCATCTGTGTTGCCGGATCTGCGATATGCCTTTCATCATATACTTCTGTTTTTCCACTTCGGTACAAATCATTAAACCTACGTAGATTTCTTTTTGCCCGGTTGATTCGATAAGTTGTCATATAATCCTCGTCTGGCTTCGGCAGGGTTATCTCATACTCAACTCTCGTCATTTCTTTTGGTTTCTCAGATAAAACATCTCTCCAATTCCGCTGATTATAAAGAAGCATATCTTGTGTAATAATATCTTTTGATATACGCCCACGCTCCGTACCACATTTCTTATACTTACAGGCTAATGGATTCAACACTTTCGTAAATATACGACCACATTCTGTTGCTCCATTAATCGGGGTATTGTTAATCGTAAACTGTGTATATCCATCTTTTAATTCTTTAAAACTGTTCTTGTCCTGCAATCTAAAAAAATATTCAAACAGCCTATACATACCACTATCTTTAAGAACTTTTTCAATATAAAGACAAAGAAAATTAAAACTATTTCGTTCACGAAAACTAATATACTCCAATAATTCCTGATTAACTACAGTATAGATATATCCTCGTCCACTTTTCTCTCCTTGAATGATTCCAGCTGCATCCAACAATTTAATCGGTTGTCCAAAATATTTGTCATACTCATTCGACGCCTTTTCTGTAGGGTTAGGTTTGCTAAAAATCTGTTGTACATTTTCCGTCGTATAATCACTGTACCAAATATCATTTACTGTAAATGTCTTGTCTTCTTTATTGCTTGTATACTCTACAATACAATCAGACACCAGGCACACAACGTCCATCGTACACTTTTGATCAATCCAACGTCCATTATGAGTCTTTCTAATATCATAATCATGTTCATCTAAAAATTTCTGTATTGTCGCATTATCCATTGTTATCTCCCCTCAAAACTCCATAAAAAAATACGCTTGTTGCATCTACATTTAGCGAACGTGTCTGATAATTTCTTGCAATCTGATAAAACTTTCTATATTCATCTGAAGAAAAATACTCCATTTGTTCCTCTGTCAGTTCCATATTCTCTCTCGGTATCAAAACTGCAACAGAACCATTTACCACCGCATTTCCCACATTTCTCATAACTCTCGGTTTATATGTCATATTAGGTGTCAAATATACATTTCTATTATCCACAAACTTATATGCACTAAGCGACTTTACAGTATCCTTTTTTATATATGAATCATATCCAGGTATATCAATAATTTCTTTCCCATCATCACTAATATTTCGCGACTTAATAACTCTTAGACAATTTCCTTTGTCATCCTGTGTAGTATTTGTGTTTGTAATCTGTCTATCTCTAAACACAGTAAATTTATTAAAATCAAGCCGCTTTGAAATATGATCAAAAAAATTATCTCGATATATAATCCAATACGGATATTTTTTATCTGTTATGTATTGTTGCTTTTGTACTATACTTTTTTTCAAAGTCATTGATTCAATTCTAGTAGTTTTCGGTTTTCCATTCATATCAATAAACAAACAGATGGTTTCTACCAACACTCCTTTGAATCCATTTTCTCCATAGTCCTGTATACAATCAATTTTTTTAGTGGCAAGTAAATCTCTTGTTATCCCGAACTCCGGAGTATTTAAAACAGCCTTAGGTGTAATCATTACAACATAATCGGATATTGTTAGGGCTTTCTCCAAAAAAAATTCAAAAGTATTTGTGGTATCTTTATTTAAATTATTTCTCAAGTACTTTTTTGCTTCTTTCACCTTAAGTTTTGAAAATGGTGGATTTCCAATTACTAAATCATATTTTTCTTTAAAGTTATACAATAAGGTATCTGCTTGAATAAAACGGATATTAACATTAGACGGAATCTGCTGCTTTGACAACAACAATTTAAGAATTTCTAAATTCACCCCATCAATATCAACAACATCTATATTGACCTTTCGTATATCCTCATACTTTTTAAAAATAAATGGTAAAAAATTCCCCACTCCAACAGATGGTTCCAAAATACGAATTTCATTTTTCGCAATATCTGGAAGTTTTTTGAATATCTCATTAACAATAAATTTATTTGTATAGTAAGCTGCATTATTTTCTCTTTTAGAATTTGATAATTCAGCAATACGTGCTAACGTCGCCCCCCCCAAGTTCAAAGGATTTTCTTTTATAAACAGAAGCAACTTATCTGCTCTATCTAATTTGTAACTTTCTATTGTTTTATTTATAACCGTACTATTGAAATGCTCTTTCTCCATAAATGTTTTTATATTGCAGGCAATCTGAAAGAAAACACTTGTTGGTACTGCTTCACCAATACTCTGTCTTATCTTGATCTCTTCTTTCTTCAACAAAGATTTCTTGTTTTTTTCAGACATCAAGTTTAATTCATCTAATGAATAATTAATCCATCTAAAATCATCAGGAATAGTCATAATTTTCATCAATTCACGAATCGAAAACACCCTATCTTCTTTCGGATGCACTGTATTTTGACTTGCAAGCTGATCATTCCTCGTATGAATGCATGGTGCCACTTTATCCCAATACTGACGAGTATATTTATCCCCATTCTTCTGAATATTCGGCACTATCTTTCCATCTACCACTTTATGAGGACGCTTCAATTCGTCTTCATTATCAAATGCACTTTCTCCCTCTTTTAAATCATGAATCCAGCATCTCATTTCTTCCGGATATGTTCTAAATGCATGATAAAAATCATTAGGACAAATCTCTCCCCATTGAAGTTCAGGCATCTCTCCAATAATACTTCTAAGTGTTTTTTCCTCTACATAGGTCGGATATAGTTCAATCGGAGCCACATATTCTCCTAGTTCTCTACTTACACCAATAACAACCGTACGAGTTCTGGAAGAATTAGAACCATAATTCTTAAAATTCAAGATTCTACTCACAATAATATATTTTTCACTCAATTCTTCATAAATAACGTCACCGATAGCCTTAATGGTTCCATCTGGTGCTGTACAGCCAGTTTTCATAAAGGCCGCTACATTTTCAAAAATAAAAAACCTTGGTTTAATATTTTGAATCAACTGCACAGATTCTACCACCAAGCTATTTCTAACAATTTCATTCTCCGATTTTTTATGATTGGCAACTGACATTCCCTGACATGGTGGTGTTGCAATTAACACATCAACCCTGTCATTGCCCAGTCTTTTCCATTTTTTTATTTCATCAAATATTTTATTTTTGGTTTCATCAGTTGTTATGTCATCACAAATATATCCCGAATCAAATTTACATTTATTATTAAATTTTTGAACATTTAATCTTCTTTCAATCAGTTCATTTGTTGCTATGCACTCAAAGCCAGCTTTTTTAAATCCAAAACAGCCAACCCCTGCACAACTAAACAAACTAATATATGTTAATGTTTTATCTTTTAACATTTGGATGCACCTCGTTGACTATGATTATTTTTCCTGCCATCAGCAGGTTTAATTGCCCCATAAGGGATCAGCCATGTTTTGCCCTTTTTTATAACTCCCTCTATACGATTTTGCTCACAAAGAATCGCTACTCTTCTTGAAGAGATTCCCCATTCTTTAGACATCTCTATTGTTGTTAAATACTCCATGTTCTTCCTCCTCGTTTACATTCTCCATTATATTCATTTATCTGAATAATTTCAAGTATTTTCGCAGAACATTTGTTCTTTTTTAATTCTATTGTTTGGAACAACATTTCATCTACCCAAAAGTTTCTATTCTTCCCTCAGCAAGGTAAGACAGGGGATAAGATAATCCCCTTGCCTGACATAAGTGCAGCCCATTTTTTCAAACATTGTTTTCTTCATTGTCTATTCCACCTTTCTTATCGTTCTCTATCCATAGATTTCTTCTCGGCTGGCCGTTTCGGTTGCTGTCTGCCTTCCTGCTGATAGCGGTGTAGCTTTTCCAATACACTTGCTTTTTTCGTCTGTTCCAACGGGTTCTCCTTTTTCTGTTGCGTCTGATTTTTCCATGCTCGCAGCTCTTCATTGTATTCCATGATTAGTGCTTCTGCCTTGTTATGAACCTTCTGAAAAGATTGTACATTGGGATAACCTTCACGTTTTACAATCTGTTCCATGCTCTTGTGCAGACGTTTTTCCAAATCCTCTAACAGTTCAATTTTCCCTTCCAAAGATTTTCGCTCTTTGCCTTTAAATAGTCCTCGTAACTCTGACAGTTGCTTTTTCAAAGAAGAAATATCCTGCTGTGTGCGTTTTATCTCCCTTGACCGTCCCTGCAATTCATACAGAATCTTCTGCATATCTTTCCACTCCTGCAAGTCAATCTTTGGCACAGGTCTTGGCGGTAGCTTAAATTTGAAAATCATTTCCTGTAAAAAGTCTTTTGCACCTCGGATAATCTGACGGAACATCTCCGGTAGCCAACCATGTGTCCTGATAGATTGCAGCGTTTTGTCTGTTATTTTTTCCTGCTTGATCTTCAAAATATCTTCTTCGGGAACCCCCTCGACTAATGCCACATCAACTGTCCGATTCCATTCCTGCCTTGCTGCATTGTCTGCCTTTATTGCCTCCGCTTTCGGATTGTTCTTTCCGATTTTCTTCGTTGCCAGGTAAACACTGCCCTGTTGGAATACAGAAAGTTTTTCTGATTCTTCTTTTACATATCGGTTGATCGTATCGGTAAACAGTTCTTTGACTTCTTTGGTAAAGATTTTGTTCTTAAACCATTCCTCTTTTCTTGTGAAGATATGGCTTTCATAAACTTCCCCTTTAGGGATAATACTGCATCCCGCCCGAAGATTGCCCTGCTCGTCTAAAACCTCTTTCTTTGTGCGTCTGTGCTTTCCCTGCTCATCATAAAACATATTTCGGGTGGCAATCTTTACTTCGGGCTGCTCCAACATTTTCCGTTCACTGAATACCAGATGAATATGATAATTTGTCTTTGCCTTGTTGTGATGAAGGGCAGCACTGCATTCCACACCATATTTTCTATGAAAAGCTTCTGTAAAAAGTCTTACCGTATCGTCAGCTTTGTACTGAACAAAACTTTCAGGAAGAGCTATGATGAACTCACGCCCTTCGATACATTTTCCTGCCGATCCGTTCGCCCTAAAGTCCAACTGATTTTCTCTTGCAAGATTTTTCCAAAACTTCGTTGTTGCTCCCTCTGTCTGATAGGTCGCATATAAATATTCCTGTCGTTTCGGATTTGAGATGTAGTCAATCCTTCCTGCCACATCAGACAGCTTACTTTGTCTGATAAATGAATGTCTGCTTATAAGTATCCTCCTTCCTTGGCTCTCGCCGACTTTATTGTGAACAGGTGCATAAGCACCTGTTTACGAACTCATTGCCGTTTCCGGCATTTAGCTCCCAGCAGGGCGAAATACACAGAGCATAAAACTTTAGTTTTGTGCGATGGATATATTTCGCTCTCAAGCGCCGAGGCTTATTTTACAAATTTGTGGTCTTACCACTTGATGATTTTGATTTTTCATTTTGGTCATATCGGCCCATTTTTTTACCCGTTTCCGGGTGCATATTTGATCTTTTATCGCCCTATAACCCATCCTGAATTTTAAAATGATCTCTTATATTCCTTACTATCCGTATAAACGTATAAGCGTATATTTCATACATTTTGAATCCTTAATTTCCTCTATTTCTCCGCAACTATACGCATATACGCTTTTCTCTTCGCTTTTCCTTTTCTGTATTTTTACCGTATCACCGATTGCTCTCCCAGCGTATCTGCGTATGAATTCCTTGAAATCCCCGCGCATTTTTCCCATTGTCTGAAAAAATATTTGTAGAATACCGGATATTGTATTTTTTTCGTTATCTTTCAGATACCCTGAAAAACTTCTGGCACTCATTGGCTTCTCTGCATTATCTTCACACCACCTGCAATATGCCTGATACAAATTTCTGGAAGTTGCTGTTGTGTTTTCTTCTAACCGGATATATCCTGTTGATTCCATAAAGGAAATGATGTTATTTCCGGATTCCATCGCCCCATGAAGATTTTTCTTTGTTTTCTCACTTAAGGTAAATCGGTAATCATTTTTTAGCAAACGCTCCAATCCTTCCAGACACTAGAGAAAAATATTATCTGCTTCCTCCCGTAACTTTTCGATCAGATATGGATCATCTACTCTTCCTGCCGGAATATCCTTGACCGTCAGAATGATCTGTCTCCGATAGAATCCATAAGACCGGTCATGCAGTGAACTGAGACTACCATTTCCAAAACAAAGAAATCTCACATACAGACTCCCTTGCACACTTTGCCTGGATTTTCTTTCCAGATCCATCTTATCCTCCAACGTAACAATCGATTTAATGTAATTGGTATCCTTTAACGCTTCCAGTTTCATATCATCATCTACCATGAGAAGTTTGTGTTCCAGATCTGCCCTTGCGAATCGATTATGCTCCACCTTCTGGATGCTGCTTACATTCATGTTGGTTCCCAAAATGCACCGCAAGACCAGACCAATTCTGGACTTTCCTTCCCCGCCTTTTCCCAAAAGCATCATCAACTTCTGCGCTTTATTGGATGGAAGAAGGGTATATCCCATATATTCCTGCAGAGTTAAAATGTCTTCTTCATCTAACAGCTCCGATAAAAATTTCATCCATCGTGTCGGCTCAGAATTTCGCTTTTCGTAAGATACCGGCAATCGGTTTAGACAGAATTCTTTTTCGCTGCTAAAATTACCATTCAGGAAATATGTACCGTTTTTCACATGAATTCTGTCAAGCTGGATTGGCAATTCCTCAGAATGTGCTTCCAGCCGCAGAACCTCCAGTAGCTGCTTTACTTTCTTTGAAATTCCCTTTGTCAGAAATGGTTTTACCATCCCATAAATTTCTTTTTCCACCAATGCATCCGGCATCATTCCATCCAAACCAAAGAAAATCCCATTAATGCATTTGAGCGGTATCTTCTGCAGAAAACTTTCACAGAATTTAACCTCATCCAGCTGGCCATCCGCATACCAGATCGGAATATTGTCCAGTGCTTCGTTCAACCTTTTCTTCGTATTTTCATCGATGCTATCCCAGTCGTTTCTCAAGTTCTTCCACTTCCTTTCCCTTATCTAACAAAGTATCGATCCTGTCCCTCAAATCTCCTTCCAACAGAATGTCCAGATAATACTCGGTCTTTTCTTTCTGCCGGCACGCTTCCATAAATTTTTCGTTCCACATACCTTCCGGACCTTTCGGTGCATATTCCCTTTTCCATTCTTCTAAAAGCCGGAGATATTCGGATAAAATTCGAATACTTTCCTGTTCCCACTGCTCCATTTTCCGCTCGGTATCGTGCAGACTTCGTGATGTAGGCGTTCTTTTCTTTTTCCTCTTTCGTATCTTCTGTGTCCCGCTATCCTGAATGGAAATTTGAAAGTCCTCTGCCAGTTTTTTTGCCGCCTCAAGTGGCATCAGATGAAAAAAGTCTGATACAAAAGCAATAACATCTCCTTTTGCACCGCAGGCAAAACAGTAGAATCCTTTTTCCACTTTCATGCTGGGATGCCTGTCCTTATGAAAAGGACAGCACACCATTCCATTTCTATTTACTTTCAATCCATACTGTTCGGCAGCCTGCCTTGCAGTCACGTTTTCTTTTACTGTTTGAAAAATATTCATTTTGACTCCTCCAAAAATTTCATTGTATTCTCTCAGAGTCTTTGATATACTGAACTTGCGAGATTGAGTTTTCAAAAACTCTGAGAAGCTGTCCTTGTGTTACACAAGGGCTTTTTCTTTTCCTTTTTTTATTTCCTCATTAAAGTATCCGGTTTCCTCCCATACTTTACGATCCGGACAGTAATAACTGAATTCATTGGAATTCCCTATCTTTATCGCCACTCCAAATTTTAAAATTCCCTGCTGTATTCCGATGCGAACGTAGTGAGCATCTTTTCCAATAGCTTTTGCAATTTCTGTAATTGGCACATTTCTTCCTGTAAATGGTGGTAATTCTACATACAATCTTTTATCCATTTTCCATATCATCCCTTATAATCTCACAAAGTTCCTGGTCTAAAGCCTTAGCAATTTTATATGCTACCTGCGGTGTACATCCCTTTCCCGACATAATGCAGGAAATTGTCTGCCTTGACACGCCGCTTAACTCAGCCAATTTCTTAATCGTTAATCCTCTTTCTCCCATCATAATCTGTACTTTTAATACGTTTATCTTCATTTTAATTCTCCTTTCTACTTTAATATGTACTTTTAGTTCGTATTTTTATTATATGCACTTATTTTTCATATGTCAATACTTTTAAATATGATTACGCACTTGTAATTCGCATTTTTTTGTGATATGATGATCGTGAGGTGAATAAATGATGAGTAATGAGAAGTTGCATAACAATCAAATCGGACTTAGAATCCGTACTGCTCGAAAAGAAAAAGGCATTAACCAGACAGAGCTGGCAAATTTGTTAGGAAAATCACTTCGCACAATTCAAAAATATGAAAGTGGTGAGATTGAAGTTTCCATTGCCATGCTCAATGAAATCGCCAAGGTTCTGAACTGCGAATCCACATATCTTATAGGGTATGATGTCGAGAGGAAACCTTTAGAAAATCTTTCTGATATTATGAGTTTCCTATTTCAGCTAGATCAGATAAAGGAACTTGGCTTTAATATCGAAATCAAACGTCCGCCACATTATGATGGGTGGGAATGCGCTATTACTTTTAATGGCAAAGATATTTCTGCAGAGTTTAATCAGGATCTCTGTCTGTTCTTGGAAGAATTCGAGGATAAAAGAAATGAAGTCAAGGACTATCAGACAAGTCTTGAATCTTATCAGAAGTGGCAGGATCAGACACTTGCTTATTACGCAAATGCAAAGCTGACCGAAAAAGAAGCTGAAGAAATCTCTAACGAAGAACGAATCCAGAGATTTCAAAAAATTATGAATGAGCGGTACGGTAAGAAAGAGTCCTAATTTTAAAGGAGGATTTTTAGAATATGAAATTGCCGAACGGCTACGGAAGTGTAGTAAAATTATCTGGAAAAAGAAGGAAACCTTGGATGGTTCGCAAAACCACGGGGTATCATATCGATCCAGTCAAAGAAAAGAAAGTAAATGAATACATCATCATCGGATATGCTGCCACAAAAACTGAAAGCTTACAAATGCTCGCTGATTATAATCGAAATCCTTATGACACGAAGGCCGCAAAAATGACCTTTGAGGAAGTATACGAAGAATGGTCAAAGAAAAAATTCCCTACGGTATCCGAAAGCAATATCAAAGGATACAAGGCTTCTTATAAAACGTGTGGTATTCTTTACAATCGAGTTTTCAAGGATTTGAAACTGACAGATTTACAACAGGTTATTGATACATGCGGAAAAAATTTTCCTACATTGAAGAAAATTAAAATTCTGTTCAACCAGTTATATGACTTTGCATTGAAAAATGACATCTGCAATAAAGACTATTCTACTTATGTAGAGATTGCCCAGTATAAAGACCGCAATCCAAACAAGCATACGCGTACAAAATTCACGAAAGAAGAAGTTGCAAAAGTTTGGACAATGAAAGAGGACAAGTACTATCAGATCATCCTCATGCTGCTCTATAATGGCACACGTATCTCTGAATTTCTTGACTTAAAAAAAGAAAATGTGCATTTGGAAGAACAGTATTTTGATGTGATCGACAGTAAAACGGAAAACGGCATCCGAAAAGTTCCGATTGCAGATAAACTCCTGCCTTACTATAAAAACTGGTATGAGTCTTGTCCGAATTGCGAATATCTTCTTCATACAGAGGAGGGAAAAAGATTTCTTTATCGCAATTACTATGACAGCTATTGGACTCCTCTTGTAGAACAGATTGGAATTGACCGCACACCACATTGTACCCGGCACACCTGTATTTCCATGTTATCGGAAGCTGGTATTCAGGATACAACCATCAAGAAAATTGTGGGGCACTCCGGTGCTATGACTTTGACAGAAAAAGTTTATACTCACTTAGATATGCAGGTTCTTGTAGACGCAATCAACAAAACCCTAGAAAACGATAACTGCGTAACTGCCGATACAAAATCTGCATAACAAAGGACACTCTCCAGTGTCTATCATTGAAAAGTGTCCTAAATTCTTTAGATATTTTTGTTGCAAACGCGTTACAAACTGAGTAAATTCCACCGCTTTTCAGCACATCCCACAACGTTTCCTGGGTAAGAAAAAACCCCAGAAACACAAGGTTTCTGAGGTTTGATATACCATTTGATATTCTCTTTTCGATAACCGAGATTAACGTTTGGAGAACTGAGGTGCTCTACGAGCTGCTTTGAGACCGTATTTCTTACGCTCCTTCATACGTGGATCACGTGTAAGGAATCCGTTCGCTTTTAATACTGGTCTGTACTCAGCGTCAGCCTCGAGTAATGCTCTTGAGATACCGTGACGGATGGCACCAGCCTGTCCTGTGTATCCGCCCCCGTGTACATTTACTAATACGTCAAATTTATCTGTTGTCTCTGTAGCAACGAGCGGCTGACGAACTACAACCTTTAATGTCTCAAGTCCAAAATACTCGTCAATGTCTCTTTTATTGATTGTGATTTTACCTGTTCCCGGTACTAAATATACTCTTGCGATGGATTTTTTTCTTCTTCCTGTTCCATAATATTTTGCATTAGCCACTGTATTTTCCTCCTCTCAACCTTTCCTTAAAATGTCAGCACTTCTGGTTTCTGAGCTGCGTGATCATGCTCTGCACCTGCATAAACATGAAGTTTCTTGATCATTGCTCTTCCTAAAGGTCCCTTCGGAAGCATTCCCTTGACAGCAAGTTCAATTACCTTTTCCGGTTTCTTAGCCATCATTTCTTTCAGTGTTGTCTCTCTCATACCGCCGACATACTCGGAGTGATTGTAGTAGATCTTCTGATCCATCTTTTTTCCTGTCACTTTGATCTTGTCAGCATTGATTACGATTACGTAGTCACCTGTATCAACGTGCGGTGTATAAACCGGTTTATTTTTTCCTCTTAAAACATTTGCAATTCCAGAGCAAAGACGACCTAAAGTCTGTCCTTCTGCATCAACTACATACCATTTTCTTTCAATCTTATCTGGATTAGCCATATAAGTTTTCATTGGTTGACCTCCTGTTTACATTCTCTATTTTCTACTAACATTCATGTATATATTGGGAAATCAGTCCGCTCCGGGGCTTTGGTGCAAACTGTTTTCTTCTCACGTCATACTTTTTTATTATATTATTACCTTCCTACTGTGTCAACCTTTTTTTGCGTTTTTCTTCCATTTTTCATAGTCATCTCATTTCCCTCCCTTTTCGGGCTCCACCCGTTGAATCTTGATTTTTAACATGGTACACTGTTACTGTTTATTTCTTTATATAGAATAACAGAAACCAAAAAGAATGAGGAGGCTTTTTATGTGGGCTTATCATAGTATTTTCTATCAGATCTATCCCATCGGATTCTGTGGAGCTCCTGTACACAACGACGGGCAGACCGTCTCCCGAATCCGCAAACTTCTGGACTGGACGGATTATTTGGCAGACCTGGGCGTAGATTCTATTCTCCTGAATCCGGTTTTCGAATCGGACAATCACGGATATGATACAAGGGATTTCCGTAAAATCGACTGTCGTCTTGGGACTAATGAGGACTTTGCCGGGGTCTGCCGCTCTCTCCATGCGAAAGGAATCCGTGTAGTATTGGACGGCGTGTTCAACCATGTAGGGCGAGGATTCTGGGCTTTCCAGGACGTACAGGAAAAGAAATGGGATTCTCCTTATAAAGACTGGTTCTATATCAACTTCGATGGAAACAGTGGTTATGATGATGGATTCTGGTATGAAGGATGGGAAGGACACTACGAGCTTGTGAAACTGAATCTTAAAAATCCTGCCGTGGTGGATTACCTGTTAGACTGTGTCCGCTTCTGGATCGAAACCTTTGAAATCGACGGGCTTCGTCTGGATGTAGCATACAGTCTGGATCACGGATTTATGAGAAGACTGCGGAGTTTCTGTACCGAATTAAAACCTGACTTCGCTCTCATTGGGGAAGTTCTGTTTGGGGACTACAATCAGATCGTCAATGATGAAATGCTCCATAGCTGCACGAACTATGAATGTTACAAAGGGCTGTTCTCCAGTTTTAACGATATGAATCTTTTTGAAATCGCCCATTCCCTGAATCGTCAATTTGGCCCGGAACAGTGGTGTATCTATCGGGGCAAGCATCTGATGACATTCGTAGATAACCATGATGTTACACGGATCGCCAGCATTTTAAAGGATAAACGCCACCTTTATCCAGTCTATGGCACATTGATGACCATGCCGGGAATTCCGTGTATTTATTATGGAAGCGAATGGGGAGAGGAAGGCATAAAAGCTCCTGACAATGACTATGCTCTCCGGCCTTGCTTTGAGTCGCCAAAGCCGAACGAATTCACCCAGTACCTACGGCGGCTGATCTCTTTTCGTCAGAAAAGCGACGCCCTGTGTAACGGCTCATATCGGAATGTCCTCATCACTAACCGTCAGCTCATTTTCGAGCGAAAGACAGACCGGGAGCGGGTATTCGTTGCTATCAATGCGGAAAATTCTGACTTTACCGCCAACCATGGCGAACTTCAAGGAGAGGTACAGGATCTCCTTGGAGGAGAACGTTTCCATATGAATGGACAGCTCACGTTAAAACCTTATAGTGTCCAGATCCTTGTGTTTGATCCGGCCTCTCACCCGGAATACGATTCTGCATGCATCCATGCATGGAATGAAAAAGAAACAGTGCAGAGTTGTGACGCTTTGGACTCCTCCTCAGAATCCCGTCAGGATCAAACAGAACGGTTGTCCCTTTCTGACCTCACTGTCGTTCTTGGGTCTGCTTCCCCACGACGGACGGAGCTGCTCACCCAGGTGGGAATCGAACATACCGTACTCCCATCTTCCTGTGAAGAGCGGATCACCTCCTCCCGTCCTGAGGAAGTCGTGCAGGAACTTGCAAGGCAAAAAGCGGAGAATGTGTATTCTACATGGAAAGCTGCCCATCCTGGCGAATCATTTCTCGTCATCGGATCCGACACCGTTGTGGCAAATAATGGACAGATCCTCGGCAAACCATCCGAAAGAGGCGACGCTTACCAGATGATCTCTTCCCTTCAGAATCACATACACCAGGTATATACCGGGGTCAGTTTGATACTTTATAATGGCACAAAAGAGAAGACGCATACATTCTACGAATCGAGCGATGTGGACGTCTATCCGATGTCGCCGGAAGAAATTGGGGCCTACCTGAATACAGACGAGCCTTACGACAAAGCCGGCGCTTATGGAATCCAGGGCGCTTTTGCCGTCTATATCAAAGGCATCCACGGCGACTACAATACTATCGTCGGACTTCCTATTGCACGGATCTACCAGGAATTAAAGCGCTGGATCCGGTTTTAAGATCTGAAAACATGATATTCTGTATCGTATTTTGGGGGCAGATTCCTGTATGAGAAATCTGCCCCCATTGTATGACTTTTTATTTTCTGTACCAAATCATCGTTTCATAAGGACGAAGTCTCCATGTCCCTCCCTGTGGTTTCGTGTAATCACTGTAATTTCCAAGGATACAGTCGTACCCGGTCAAATCCAGATCGATCTTCCAGTCGGTGTCTTTTCCATAGAAATGATTGACAACGATCATATCTTCGTTCTGGTAGCTCCTTCTGTAAGCGAAAACGGATGGATGGTCTTTTGCAAGCGGGATGATATCGCCGTATGCCACAACATCCAGCTCTTTCCTGATACGAATCAGTTTCTGATAATAAGCAAAGATCGAGTCATCCTCTCTCATCTGCTGTTCGGCATTGATCTTTATATAATTCGGATTCACCGAAATCCAAGGCTTTGTATCCCCGGACGTGAATCCTGCATTCGTACTTGCATTCCACTGCATTGGCGTCCGGCTGTTGTCCCTGGAATGAATCTGCAGAATCCGATAGGCATCGGACTCTGTTAATCCCTTTTCCTGGAGAATCCGAAAGTGGTTAATACTTTCTACGTCCCGGTACTGGGAAATATCCGTAAAGCCTGCGTTCGTCATCCCGAGCTCTTCGCCCTGGTAGATATACGGTGTTCCTCTCAGCATGTGAATCACTGTTCCCAACATTTTGGCAGATTCTTTCCAGTATTTATCCTCACTTCCGAATCTGGACACAACTCTAGGCTGATCGTGGTTGCACCAAAAGACCGCATTCCATGCATGGTGTTCCGACATCTGTGTCTGCCAGTCAAAAAGGATCTGCTTCAGTTTTCCAAAGTCCGCCGGCACCAGGACCCATTTCTCGTTTCCCATGAAGTCCACTTTCAGATGGTGAAAATTAAATACCATAGATAGCTCTCCGGTATCGGCTCCTGCATACTGATAGCAGTTTTCCATGGAAGTACTGGACATCTCTCCTACTGTCACGATTTCCGCGTCGGTGCCGAATGTCATATCGTGCAGCTCTTTTAAATACTTGTGGATGTTCGGTCCGTCCGTGTAGAATCTTCTGCCGTCTCCCTCATAGTCATCCTCGAACTGACCTTTGCTGATCAGATTCACCACGTCAAATCGGAAGCCTTTGACTCCCTTTCCCATCCAGAAGCGCACGACGTTCTGCACTTCTTTGCGGACATTTCCATTGTCCCAGTTAAGATCCGGCTGGGTAACATCATAAAGATGCAGATAATATTCATCGAATTTTTCCACATACTCCCAGGCACTTCCGCCAAACTTACTCTCCCAGTTAGTTGGAGGCTCTCCGTTTTCCTTGCCTTTTTTGAAGAAGAAAAAGTCTTTGTAGTACGGGTCGCCCTCCATCGCTTTTTTGAACCATTCGTGACGGTTTGATACATGGTTGAATACCATATCAAACATCAGGCGTATTCCCCGTTTGTCCGCTTCACGGATTAACTCTTCCACGTCCTCCATCGTGCCATAACGTGGATCAATATTGTAATAATCCTCCACATCGTATCCGTTGTCATTCTGTGGGGATACGAAGAACGGCGTCAGCCAGATGTAGTCTGCTCCAAGTTCTTTGATGTAATCCAGCTTCTGGATCACTCCACGGAGATCACCCAGTCCATCGTGGTTGCTGTCATAAAATGATTTCGGATAAATCTGATAAACCGTACTTTTCTTAAAATCTACTGTTTTCATCACGCACTTTCCTCCCTTTTCTTCTTCATTTTTCTATTCAAATGAGATAACGGCTGTCTTTCCTGCCTCTGCTGTCTGCCCTGTTCTCATCTGGATATTTCGGGCAGTTCCTTCTCCTGTTAGAATCAACATGGTAGTCGTCGGATGTCCCGCAGCTTTAATTTTCTCCGGTTCAAACTGAATCAACGGTGCTCCGCATGATACATGATCTCCCTGAGCAACAAGGAGCTTGAACCCGTCTCCTCCCATGTCCACTGTATCGATTCCCACATGGATGAGGATCTCCATCCCATTGGCAAGGGTCAGTCCACATGCGTGTCCGGTCTCCGCCATGACAATGCTGACCTCCGCGTCCGCCGGAGCTACCACTGTCGTATCGGTCGGCTCGATTGCCACACCGTCTCCCATGACTTTCTGGGAGAATACATCATCATCTACTTCTTCAATCGGAATCACCTTTCCGCTTAAGATAGCTTTTATTTCTGTCAGTGATTCTTCCGGGGCTTTGTCTACTGACTTCGCTGTTTCTTCTTTTAGTACCGTCTCTGTCGCTGCTGTTGTCCCTTTTGCCGCAAGTCCTCTGTCTTCCTTAGAGAGCTTCTTCTTTCCCACAAAAAACGTGAGAACAAACGGTACAACGATAGCTTCTGCCATTGCCAGCAAAAAAATCAGGTAGAATTCCGGCTTGATGGAAATGATACCAGGGAGTCCGCCTACTCCGATACTTAATGCCTGCACGCCGAATCCGACAGAGATCATCGCCGCGATGGCAGAACCGATCATACCGCAGATCAGCGGGAATCCATATTTCAGATTAACACCAAAGAGTGCCGGCTCCGTTACACCAAGATAACAGGAGATGCATGCTGGAACATTAACCTGCTGTGCTCTTTCGTTTTTCTTCTGAAGAATGGACATTGCCAAAACGCTAGAGCCCTGTGCAATGTTAGAAAGCGCGATCATCGGCCAGAGAATCGTTCCGTCATACGTGTTAACCAACTGGGTGTCAATGGCATTCGTCATGTGATGAAGCCCTGTCATAACAATTGGCGCATAGAGCAGTCCGAACAGCCCAGCAAACAACCATCCGAAGCTGGACATCAGTCCACCATAGACAACATCCGCAATGGCGTTTCCTATGGTCCAGCCGATCGGCCCTACCACGGTATGTGCGATGATAACTGCCGGAACAAGGGAACAAAACGGTACGACAATCATACTGATCACTTCCGGGCAGTGTTTCTTAAAGAATTTCTCCAGGTATACAAGGACAAATCCTGCCATCATGGCAGCAATAACTTGCCCCTGATAACCGATCATCTCTACCTTGGCAAATCCAAAATCCCATACCGGAATATCGGCCGTCGGTGTGTCCGCCACACTGAACCCATTTAATAGCTGGGAAGATACCAGGGTTAAACCTAAGATGATACCAAGAATCTGTGTCGTACCCATCTTCTTTGTGATAGACCATACAATGCCCACTGGCAGCAAATGGAATACCGCCTCTCCAATGAGCCACAGGAAATTATAAGTTCCCTCCCAGAACTGATACATATCTGCCAGACTCTTTGTTCCATTCTCGAAAAAATTGATCTCTCCGATGATATTGCGGAATCCTAGGATCAGACCGCCGCAGATCAGGGCCGGGATCAGTGGCGCGAAAATCTCACCAAGCGCACCCATCATCTTTTGTACTACATTTTGATTCGTCTTTGCGGCCGCCTTCGCCGCCTCTTTACTTACTCCCTCAATCCCAGCATAGGAAGTAAATTCATTGTAAAACACGGACACATCATTACCAATGATAACTTGATACTGTCCTGCCTGTGTGAAGGTTCCCTTAACTGCCGGAATCTCCTCAATGGCCTTTTCATCTGCCTTCTTCGGATCAACAAGTACGAAACGCATTCTTGTCATACAATGTGAAACAGCCTGGATATTTTCCTTGCCGCCGATCAGCTTCAAAAGCTGCTTCACGTCATTCTCGTATTTCGCCATGCTTCTCTCTCCTTTTCCATTTATTTTTACGAACTTGTTTGAACAACTTTAATATAGCACACTTGTTTAAACATGTCAATCATTTTTCTAAAAATCTACTTGCTTTCTGATCCCAATGTCCTTATACTGTATCTTAAGATGTTTAAACAAGAAAAGGGAGTGCAAAACATTGCCAAAAGCAAAGTATGATATCATCTATCACGATCTGAAACAGAAAATCGAAGACGAAACGTACGCCTATCAGGATCTGCTTCCATCAGAACATCTTCTTGTACAGACCTATGATTGTTCCAGGAATACAGTCCGGCGAGCTCTGGCTGAACTGACAGCCGAAGGCTATGTGCAGCCAATGCACGGAAAAGGCGTTCGCAATATCTTCCAGCCCGTGGATCAGGCTGCTTTTACCGTGGGAGGAATCGAGTCTTTCCTGGAATCCGCCATAAGAAACAAAAAGGTTCCATTTACAAAGGTACTTCATTTTTCTCAATTATCCGCTGACGAAAAAATCTCTAAAAAGACCGGTTTCCCTTTCGGCACCAAATTGTACTACATTCAACGTCTGCGTTACTTGGATGGAATTCCGCTCATTCTGGATCACAATTATTTCAGCATGGAGCAGGTAAGAGATCTGACCCCGGAAATCGCCCGCAATTCCGTCTATGATTATCTGGAAAATGATCTGGGGATCTCCATCTCCACAAGTAAGCGAACCATTACAGTGGAGCGCATGACCCAGGCGGACGAAACGTACCTGGATCTGAAAGATTATACCTGTCTTGCCGTCATCACCAATCAAACCTTTGACGACAACGGGATTCAATTTGAGTATACCCAATCCCGCCACCGCCCAGACTACTTCCAGTTCCAAGATATTGCCGTCCGCAAAAAAAAGTAGAGCCGCCCGGATCTTTTCCGGACGGCTCCTGTCTTTTCCACATTCTTCCTTTAATTATTGACCTGGTGGTGCGGCGCATACGAATCCACTGTCAGCGCCCTAAAAGCATAGCCTTGTTTCCGGTAATGCTCAATGATCTTTGGCAGTGCTTCCACCGTGGTGTCTTTTGCATCTGTATCATGCATTAAAATATTGATATGCTTCGCCTGGGAAGACGTCGCATTTGCGATCAGCTTATCCACCGGAACATTATTTCCGCTTGCATCGGTGGAATCACAGTTCCAGTCAAAATACTGGTACCCTTTTTCCTGCACTTCCCTCGTGAGCTTCGTCATCAGTCCCGGAGCATATTTCCTACTGATGGTATTACTGGAACCGCCCGGGAAACGGATCAACCGGGACTTTTCTCCCGTTACCTTCTCGACCATGTTAGAAATTTTCTGTAAATCATCAAAATATGCCTGTTCCGACTCATAGACAGATGCATAGTCGTGGGTATATGTGTGAAGTCCTACAGCATGTCCTTTCTCATGAGCTATGCGGAGCATATCGTTTTTCTTTTGATTATGTCCTGTAACAAAGAATGTAGCTTTCGCCTTATATTCATCTAATATATCCAAAATCTTCTTCGTATTATCCGACGGCCCGTCGTCAAAGGTCAGATATACGATCTTTTCATTCCACTCCGGATTCGCCTCCACCGTCACTTTCTGAACGATCTCCTCCACATTGCCCGATCGGTCTCTGGCGGTATACACAGCTTTATAGATGCCTGGTGTAGCAAAATCGACGTGCTCCGAGTGAACCTCCAATGATGGCTTGGGATCCATATCATCTTTTACGGAGACTCCGCCTGTAAAATCCAGGCTCTTTCCCTGCTTGACCGTCTGATTCTGCACGCCCTGAATCTCCGGCTTCTGTGTATCCTTCTTTCTTGTAAGGCTGGCTTCCTCTATGGTCCGATTGCCGCTCGCATCTTCTGCCAGAATCCTTACGGTATACGTCCCCTCCTGGCTCCAGTCATCCTCCTTTTCAAAGCGGACTGAAACATCGGAGATGTCACTGGTCTTTTCCACAAAGAGCTCCGGCTTAATTTCCTCGGCGAGATCCGTACTGTAATCCTTCAACACAAGGGTCGGCGGCGTCGTATCCCGCACTTTCACAACGGCCTTCTCACGGTGGTCTCTCCACTCATAGACAACCGGATAATCTCCCTCTTTCGATGTATCCACTTCCGACCGCACGCTGACTTCACTTGGACTTCCAAGCCAGACCCTCGTAATATATGCCTGTGGGTCAAAAGGCTCTCCCATCTCCTGCTCCACCACGTCTCCCTTCAGCTTCAGAGGATGTGTAGAAACGTAGTAATACATCCCCCCGAATATCAGGACAGCAAGAGTCAGAACAGTGATCCCTACCCGCAGAAATAATTGTTTCTTTCTGCTCTCCCTGCTTCGTGTTCTTCTTTTGTGTTCATTCATAGCTTTTTCCATTTCTCTTTCGTAAGTTCATTTTGGGTACCCGTTTACTGTAGTTCCCAGAATAACACCCAGGATAGGGACCGTCAAGGAAACATTTTTTAAGAATTCTTAAATTTTATTTATAATATTCATATTTGTAATTTTTTTAATAAATTCACTATTTTCTTTTCTTTTTTATTACAGATTTGTTACCAAATCTTTTCTATTTAATTCTGTAGTAACGATTCCGCCATACAGCTCAGATTCGCAGCCTGCCCAGCCGAATCTTAGTGCTTGGTATTATTTGTATGATCGACTATAATATAAGTGTTAGCAAAACAACTGTAAACAGGAGCAATAGCAAATGAAAAACATAAAAAAAATTGAACTTCTTCAAAATAAAGAAGAAATTTTACCCGGGTTTTCATCTGATTTCCCTTATATCTCTTCTCGCGCCGAAATCGACAAATACGACGGAAGATTTGTTCCTTGGCACTGGCATAAGCCAATCGAACTTTTTTATATTGAAAGCGGAGTTTTAGAATATTATACACCAAAAAATCGCCTTTCCTTTTCCGCCGGCATGGGAGGATTTGTAAACTCCAATGTTCTTCATATGACAAAGCCGATATCTTCTTATAAAGATAAAACAATTCAACTTCTGCACATTTTTGACCCGGAACTGATTTCCGGTTGCCACGGAAGTAAGATAGAAAAAACATATGTTATGCCGATTATTGCGGCACCGCAAATTGAACTCGTTGCATTTTCACCCGATAATTGTAAACACGCTGATATATTAAACTTGTTATGTAGCATTTTTAAATTATCAGATAAAGATCTCGGTTATGAAATAAAAGTGCGGGAAATTTTATCACAAATATGGCTTATGCTTTTTGATTTACTTTCCGAGCGGCTTTATAAACGTAGTTTATACGATAAAAATGACGAGCGGCTCAAAATGATGATGATTTATATTCACGAACATTATACAGAAAAAATTACCATCTCCGATCTTGCAAGCACAGCATATTTAAGTGAACGTGAGTGTTTCAGGATTTTTCGGAACTATTTACATACTTCCCCAACAGAGTACATTAGGAGTTATCGCCTAAAAGAAGCGTGCAGATTACTTGCACATAGCCACGATTCGGTCGCCGAAATTGGATTTTCCTGCGGATTAGGTAATAGCAGTTATTTTGGTAAGATTTTTAAAGACTATATCAACTGCACTCCTGTTGAATACCGCAAAATATGGCAGAATACTCATAGTAATTGTCCGAAATAATACAGAAAAACATGAAACATTGTCTTTATTATAAGATAAGGATCGGCAGTCATATGTTGATTACTTCTGACTTTTAAAACGAGGTGTGAATGATGGAACATAAAACATGGATGCAATGGGCAATCGAATTGCAGAGCCTTGCCCAAGCGGGATTAGCATATGGAAAAGATAGTTATGACAAAGAACGCTATATACGTATTCGGGAAATTTCCGCGGAGATCATAAGCCACATGTCTGACATTCCTATAGATAAGGTGAGAAATCTATTTTGTAATGAAAGTGGCTATCAAACGCCGAAAATTGATACAAGGGCGGCGATTTTCCAGAATGGAAAGATTCTGCTTGTGCATGAAAATAACGGTACTTGGTCGCTTCCGGGAGGCTGGTGCGATGTGGATCAGTCGGTAGCTTCCAATGTAATAAAGGAAACCAGGGAAGAAACAGGACTTCATGTATCGGCCGAAAGACTGATCGCCATTCAGGACTGGAGGCTGCATAATGTAAGAAACTACGTTTACGGTGTTATAAAAATTTTCGTCTTATGCAAATCCACCGGTGGTTCCTTTGCGGAAAACATCGAAACAACAGGAATCGGATATTTTAATCGGGACGAACTGCCGGCCAATCTGGCAACTGAAAAGACCACTGCCGAGCAAATTCAAATGTGCTTTGACGCAAATTATGATAATAATTGGAAAACGCAGTTTGATTAAAATCAGAAACAGAGGATACTACTCCTCTGTTCTTTCGATCGTCTGTAAAATTCGTTTCTTGTAGAAAAGAAAACGGTCTGTGAGTTGAAAGTCGTTCTGTCTCGGTCTTGGCTCTTCGATGCGGATTTCATCGACAATCCGCCCCGGTTTCCCTCCCAGAATATAAATCCGGTCCGACAATAAGACCGCCTCATCAATATCGTGAGTAATAAAAATCGTGGAAAGATGGATCTGCTCCATTACATCCAGATACCAGCGGTGCATGGCACGCTTCGTCAATGTATCCAACGCTGAAAACGGCTCATCTAAAAGTGCCAGACGGTCAGAAAACAAATACGTCCTCAAAAGTGCCGCTCTCTGCCTCATTCCACCGGAAAGCTGCGCCGGATACTTCTTCTCGGTTCCCAAGAGACCGAATTCCTCAAAATACGGCGCTACTTTCTGCCTCGCTTCTTTTTTCTTCATGCCGCCGATCACAAGCGGAAGCGCTACGTTATCCTCCACCGTACGGTATGGAAGAAGCAGATCCTTTTGTAACATATAGCTGACTTTACCCGGAATTCCCGTGATATCATCCCCATCCAGGAGCACCTGCCCCCGATCCGGAGTAAGCAGACCGGAGATCACATTAAACAGAGTTGTCTTGCCACCGCCGCTCACTCCAAGAAGGCTTACCAGCTCGTGATCTTGAATCCGAATGGAGACATCCTGTAAGACCGTTTTCTCTCCAAACGCCTTTGTCACATCTGACACTACTAAATCTGCCATGTTTCCTCCTTGCTATTCCGGAAGATAATCATTAGAAAATCCTGTATTTTCCGGAATCTCAGTCTCTGTCAGCCCATTCTCATTCAGCCAGTTATAGAACCGGTTCCATCTGTCCGGGTCGATATACCCCCATTTTTTAGCGTCCGCAACATACTGGTCTTTCAGATATTCCTGACTTGCCAAGACAAGATCCTTATCAAGCTCCGGTGATGCCTCGCACAAAACCTCCGCTGCTGCTTTCGGATTCTCAATGGCGTCTTCATATCCTTTCTTCACAGCAGACAAAAACTTCTTCGCCGTCTCCGGTTCATTCTTTAAGAATTCATTGTTTCCGATAATAACCGGTGTATAATAATCGAATGATGGGTTGACATCCCTAAACGCAAAATAATCTGTCTCAAGTCCTGCCACCTCAGTAGCAATCCCCGCCCATGCATAGAAAACCCAGATTGCATCGACAGACTTGGACTCCAGGGCAGAAACCTCGTCCGTCACCGTACTTGGAACCAGCTCTACCTTACTAAAATCACCGCCGTCTGCCTCCACGACATTCTGCATCATCGCCTTTTCGATCGGCGCGTCCCAGGTAGCGTACTTTTTGCCCTCCAGACCTTTCGGCCGGTCCATGCCTTCGCCTTTTCTGGAAATGATACCGGAAGTATTATGCTGAACAACTGCCGCTACCGCTGTCGTCGGAAGCATATCCTCACCTGTCACTCCAGGTGCCATCGTATCCTGAAAAGAAATTCCAAACTGCGCTTTCCCCGAAGCGACAAGGGCGTCTGCTCCGTCCTCCGGCGGCTGTACGATCTCAACGTCCAGTCCCTCATCCTCAAAATAGCCTTTCTCCTGCGCCACATAGAGACCAGTATGATTCGTATTTGGCGTCCAGTCCAACACAAATGTAATTTTTTCTTTCCCCTCTTTTCCCTTTTCTCCCTCGTCAGAACCGCAGGCAGCAAGTGAACATGTCATACATCCTGCCATCAGTATCGCAATGATTTTCTTTTTCATCTGTCTTCTCCTCTTTCTGTTTGTTCCCACGCCATGCATTTTCTCTGCGCCAGATCCACCAACTTCATCAAAACCAGGCTGATGACTGAAATCAGCAGAATCACCGCAAACATCTTGTCAAATGCAAAGGCCTTTTTTACTCTTGTCATGTATACACCAAGTCCGTTAAAACCGCCAAGCCATTCGGAGATCACCGCTCCCACCACGGAATACGATGCGGAGATCCGAAGACTGGAAAAAAACTGCCCCATCGCCTGAGGAAGCTTGATATACCGGAAAATCTGAACTCTGCCCGCTCCCATGGAGCGGAGCAGATTTATCATATCCGGATCTGCCGACCGAAATCCGGTCAGCAACCCGACCGTTACCGGAAAAAAGGTTACAATGACAATCAGAATCACCTTTGGAAGCATCTCATACCCAAACCACAGCACCAGAAGCGGGGCGACAGCCACCGTCGGAATCGTCTGTGTCACCACAATGAGTGGGTAAAACGCCTGATAGAGCCGGTCAAACCTGTCCATAACGACTGCCATCACAAAACCAAGCGCCACACCACACAGCAAGCCCAGGAAAGCTTCCGCAAGCGTCACCTTCGCATTTTCCATTAAAAGTGGAAATTCACTGATAAACGCCTGTACGACCTCCACCGGAGACGGGAGCATATAGCCCGGAACCAATCCCCCTGCGGACACTGCCTGCCATAGTACAAGAATTACGACAATAGCCGCCAGAGACCAGCATTTATTCGTGATGCTTTGAAACTTTCTTTTCAATGGACAGCACATCTCCTTCCGGTCTGTAGCTGACTTTGATGTAGGCAGCAACGTGCGGCGCTCCGGCACGCACAGCAATGTGCTGGCACTCCTTTACAATGTCCATCAGTTCATCATAGTCGCCCTCAATGGTTGTCTCAAACGGCCCTACATAATAATTCAGGCCCGTACTTTTGATATACGCAATGACCTCATCTACAATACGGATTAATTCCTCGTCATTTGCCGCATCCGGTAAGGATTGGATCGCTACACTTGCATTCATTTGTTTCTCCTCCTGTTGTTTATAAAATGTAAAAACTCTGCCGGAACAATCCGGCAGAGCCACCTCTCATCTATGGATCATGGATAATCAACTATCCCCAACACTCCATCTCTCAGATATGGTCCCTACGCCGGCATGATCCGGATCAGGTTTCAGGGTAAAGGACACACACGGTCCTACTCTCAGCCGGACTGCCTCCGGCTCCCCTTTGTCTTGTTTTAGTCTAAGCCCTGTCTTTCGCATTGTCAAGAAGTTTCGGCATTTTCTACGCCTGCTCCCGTAAAGACTCCTCAAAAGAGTCCAGAGAATAAAATGGAAGACAGATTCCCCTTTCCTTTAGCATGGTTCTCAGAACCTCCATGAAAACCCCCGGTTTTTCCTCCCTTTTGAGCGTATCAATGGTCTCCTGCACGGGCACCGGACCGCAAAACTCTCCACCCCAGTCACCGTCATAGGTATCGTGTACTCCGCAGCTTGGGCTTCCATCAATCCCAATCACTCCCAGGATTTCAAAACGATCCGGACGTTCCAAATAGCTTTCCACCTGAAGCAAAATAGGCTCCAGCATCCTTCTCACCTCCTGCCTGTAAAAAGGATGATCGAACTGCGAGGCCGCATGTCCCCATCGCTCGCTTCCATACAGATAAAATTCCGGACAGGGAAGCTGGATCATATCGATACCCGACTTTATCAAATCTCCTAACAATGTTCTCTTTTTTCTTCTCTCCTCTGCCTGCTCCTTTACCGGCTGGTTTTTCAACTTTGCCGCATCATTTAAAAAACAGTGGCTGATTAAAATAATCCGTTTCCGCATGATATTTCCCTCCGTTTTCTTAATTGTACCATGTTTGCCTTTCATATATCATAGATTTTCCCTATCTCCCTATCACAATTATCTATTTCACCCCGGTGAAAGGCTCTGCTATACTGAAATTCAATATACAAAGAAGAGAGGAAAGAAAAACAAATGAAAACTCAAATACCAAAAACAACGCAACTAATGCTTTGTGCGCTTTGCATTGCGATCAATATCGTCCTGGGAATCGTCATGGCTGCCATCAAGTTTCCGGTCTATCTGGATACTATCGGAACACTTTTTACCGCCATCTTCTTTGGTCCTTGGTATGGCGCTGTTGTCGGAGCGCTTACGAACTTTCTGACAGCCATCCTGTCCGGCTCCATGGGCGATATGCCGTTTATGCTTGTGAATATCGCAATCGGTCTTGTAGCAGGCTTCATCTTCCGTAAAGTAAAGCTGACTCTTGTATCTGCCATCGTAACCGGAATCATTGTAGGTTTCCTTGCACCGGTCATTGGAACTCCCATCGGAATTGCAGTCTACGGCGGGCTGACCGGAACGGTTTCTGATATTGCGGTCGCAGTATTAAAGCAGAGCGGTCTGGGGATTTTCGCGTCCTCGTTTCTCCCAAAGCTCTTTAACAACCTGATCGATAAAATCGGATCCTTGCTGCTCGTCTACCTTCTGGTACGGGCGCTTCCGGTCAATTTAAAACCGGCTTGTTTTACAAAAAGGAAATAAAAACGAGCAATTAATCAAGGTGCATATCCGATTAACGGATATGCACCTTCTTCCGTATGCCGGAGGCGATTACACGTCCCACGTTTCCTCTTCTTTGACAAGTATTTTCTCTATGGATCCGATATACATAGTGTGATAATCCCGGTCCGCATACCATTTACTGTCATTTTCCTTGACGTCAAATCCTTCCGGGCTCATAACCTGGTGGAACTGCCTTTTACAGAGAACAATCACCTTGGCCTCCTCAAAAGCCGCCGTCTGCTCCACATTACATGGCGTCAGACCCGCCTCCGAAATCTTGTCCCGGTCTCTCCCGGACACTGTACCGCAAAGGTTTAATGCATTGCGATATTTCTCATCAAAAAAAGTAATGGAGAAGCACTCTCCTCTGTCTACAAATTCCTTCGTATAACGGCTCTGACGGATATATACCGTAACCGATGGTTTTCCCCAAATCACACCCATACCGCCCCAACTTGCGGTCATCGTATTACAATTCTCCTTCTCACCTGCTGTAATCAACATCCACTCTTTCCCGATCGCAGTGAACGGGTTTACCTTCCACTCTTCTGGTTTGATTTCTTTCCATCCCATCGTTTTCTTCTCCTTTCCTGCCATGTCCTCTGACCTTTTTCCTGCCGGATCTTCCAATCACTCCTCCAGGAAGTGCCGTTTCCGGAGCTCTTCTTCAATCGCATCAAGTACCTCTTCTGTCTCCGCACTGATCGTGTGAAAATGTCTCCCGCTTGTCACATTTTTCAGCGGACTGGACTGTCCGCTTCGGATCTTTTCCACAAAATCCTGCACCTGCTTTCTCGTGCGGATCCCCAGTGCCGCCCGGAGCGTTCCGTAAACCTTATGGTGAATATATACGTCCTCCGCCGTTCCCCCGAAATCTACAATCACGTTCAGCTCTTCCATGATCTCATCGTCCGTATGCCGTACCTGGATCGTACGTCTGGCATATGAGCTTTTCTGGCAGACATAGCCCCTGCAGGTAGAAACAATATCATTTCCGGCAGCCCGCAAAATAGCAATATCCTGCACAATCACCTGACGACTGACGCTGTATTTTCCGGCAAGCTTCTTCCCGGATACCGGCGTCCCACTTTGCTGTATCTCTTTTAAAATCTGCTGTCTGCGAAATTCTCCATCCATACTGTTCCGTCCTTTCCCCGGCACCGCTCCCTATGCTGCCGGATGCAGGTTTTTCAGTGAAATGTCCAGAATCGGAGCCGAATGGGTAAGGGCCCCGCTTGAGATATAGTCTACACCTACTGCCGCAAGCTGTGCAACGTTTTCTTTTGTCACATTGCCGGAACATTCCGTTTTGGCGCGCCCGTCAATATAGGCTACTGCATCCCGCATCATCTCTGGAGACATATTGTCAAGCATGATAATGTCAGCCCCTGCCTCCACTGCTTCCCTTACCATGTCCAGATTTTCCGTCTCAATCTCGATCTTTCTTACGAACGGCGCATATTCTCTTGCCATTTCCACCGCTTTCCTGACACTTCCTGCCGCTCCGATATGATTATCCTTTAACAGCACGCCGTCGGAAAGATTATAGCGGTGGTTATATCCGCCGCCCACACGGACAGCATATTTTTCAAAGATCCGCATATTGGGTGTTGTTTTTCTCGTATCAAGCAATTTAGTCTTACTGCCTTCCAGGAGTTTTGCCACGCTTCTTGTGTAAGTAGCGATCCCGCTCATCCGCTGGAGATAATTTAATGCGGTACGCTCCCCGGAGAGGAGTACCCGGATATCCCCCGCCACAGTTCCCATCTTCTGACCTTTCTTTACCTCGTCTCCATCCTTGACAAAGAGCGAAACCGTGACATTAGGATCCAACAAGGTAAATACCCGCTCAAAAACCCAAAGACCGGCAATAACACCGTCCTCCTTACAGATCAAATCAACCTCCCCCATCTGCTCCTTTGGCATCACGGCATTCGTACTGATATCTTCACTTGTGATATCCTCCTCAAGCGCCTGCATAATCAATTTATCCGCCACTAATTTCATTGTAATTTCGTTCATTTTGCTTTCCTTACCCTTTCTATTTCCTCCAGAATTTCCCTTCGGTACTGCTGTGGAATACTTTTCTCTTTTTGGAGCTCTTCCCATGCTTTTTTTGCACACGAAACAACCTCTTCCAAATCCTCTCCTGTATCCGCCTCTTTATTGTTCAAAAGATGCCAAACTGCCCGTCTTGCAAAGACAAGGCTCTCCAGAAGAGAATTGCTGGCAAGCCTGTTAGCACCGTGTACACCATTACAGCTTGTCTCACCCACCGCATAAAGACACTTCAAAGATGTGCGGCTGTCCTGATCTACATGAATTCCGCCCATAAAATAATGCTGTGCCGGGACAACCGGAATCCAGTCCTTCGTCACATCGTACCCTTCCTCCAAACAATGCTCATAAATATGCGGGAAATGGCTTTTGATCACTTCTTCTCCAAGTACCGTCATATCCAGCCAGACATACGGCTTTCCATCCTTTTCCATCTGCTTTCGGATTTCTTCTGTCAAAAGGTCTCTTGGCAGTACTTCATTGGCAAATCTCTTTCCGTCTGCTCCATAGAGCTTGGCTCCCTCCCCACGCACCGACTCAGAGATCAGAAATCTCCTGCCGGATCGCTGAGAATAAAGGGTAGTTGGGTGAATCTGTATGTAATCAATATGCTCCAATTCCACATGATGACGCATGGCAATCGCGAGAGCGTCCCCTGTCAAATGTGGATAATTGGTGGAATGTTTATAAAGGCCGCCGATTCCTCCACTTGCAAGAATCGTATTTCCGGCTTTCAGAAAATATGCCTCTCCTTCCTTGTCCACCGCCACCACACCATGGCACTGCTGTTTTTTCTCTACCAGATCCAACATCGTCATGTGTTCCATGATCGTGATATGCTTCTGTTTCTTTGCTTCTTTCAGAAGCTTTCCTGTAATCTCCTCCCCCGTAATGTCCTCGTGGAATAAAATCCGTGGTTTGGAGTGGCATCCCTCTCTCGTGTAGACAAGCTCTCCGTCTTCCTTTGCGAAATCCACGCCGTAATCAATCAGTTCACGGATCACATCCTGGGAAGAACGGATCATAATATCCACCGATTCCACCCGGTTCTCATAGTGTCCGGCTTTCAGCGTATCTTCCATAAAACTGTCGTAATCTGACTCATCCCGCAATACACAGATTCCACCCTGAGCCAGAAAAGAATCACTCTTTTCGACCTCTTCTTTTGTGATCATCAACACCTTCTTGTCTTCCGGTATATGGAGAGCGGCGAATAGGCCGCTTGCTCCTGTCCCGACAATCAGGATATCTGTCTGTATTGTTTTCATTGCTGTACACTCCCCGATCATTTTGCAAGCTGTAACATCAGTTCCATCGCTCTATTTGCCTTTTCGCTGACCTCTCTATCCACATAGACTTCATTCGTCTCGTCACGAAGACAGTCCCGAACCTTCTTAAGCGTCACTTTCTTCATATCATAACAACACTGCTCTGCCTGGAGTGGATAAAACTCCTTTTCCGGATTCTGCTTTTTCAGTTCATATAACACTCCCAGCTCTGTTCCAATCAGGCAGGTCTTTGCTTCGTCCTCTGCCACCGCACGGATAATTCCTGACGTACTTCCTACATAATCCGCCAGCTCTGTCACCTCTTTCGGACATTCAGGATGAACGAAAACCGATGCTTCCGGGTGGACTTTTTGGGCCTGCCGCACCTCTTCCGCTGTGATCTGGTGATGTACCGGACAGTACCCGTCGCCCAGAATCACCTCTTTTTCCGGCACCTGAGCCGCCACGAAGCTTCCGAGATGTTGATCCGGAATAAAATAAATGTGCTTGTTCGGCAGGGCTTTTACTACTTTCACCGCATTTGCTGACGTCACACAGACATCCGCATACTGTTTTAACTTAGCGGTCGAATTAATGTAACATACTACCGCAAGATCCGGATATCGATTACGCATTGCCCGGATCTTCTCTACATCCGCCATATGCGCCATAGCACAGTCCGCCGCCGGATCCGGAAGCAGCACTTTCTTTTCGGGATTTAAGATTTTGGCGCTCTCTCCCATGAACGAAACTCCGGCAAAGACAAGGATTTTCGCGTCTGCCTCCTTTGCCACCTTGCTCAGATAAAACGAATCTCCGGTCACATCCGCAATTTCCTGCACCTCATCCGGCACATAGTAGTGCGCCAGTATCATCGCCTGCTTCTCTTTTTTCAGTATCTGTATCTCTTCTGTTAAAGAACTCATCTCGGTTTCCTCCGTCTGTTTACTCATTTACACCGCATTATACACCCTTTTTTTACATGTGACAAGACACATGTTTTTTGATTATAACAACTGGCAGGATAATGATATAGAACCACCTAAAAGAAAACAGTCGACCGAAGAACTTGAAAAGCTCTTTGGCCGACTGTTTCTATGCGCTTATTCTGTTTATCATTAATGTGTATGCATAAACATCATGCCGAGCAGGATACCAAGTACCGTGAAAAATGCGGGTGTTTTCCCTCTGTACAGGGCGTTCGACTCCGGCAGGATTTCACCGAAATTCACGTACAGCATGGCACCGGATGCAAAGCTCAGGCTGACTGCAAGCCCCATCTGACCCATGTCGCCGATCCAGTACCCCAGGATGCCGCCGGCTACAATAGCGGCTCCGCTCAAGGCGGTGAGCAGTACTGCTTTTCCCCTTGTCATACCCGCTGCCAAAAGGGGCGCGCAGATTGCCATTCCTTCCGGTACATTGTGGATTCCGATAAAAACCGCCAGTGTCATGGCCGGACTTCCAATCAGTCCGCCATGACTAATGGCGGACGCCCCAATGGTCATGCCCACCGGAATATTATGGCAGGCTACGGCAAACATCATGGCAATCCCGGCTGTCATCATCTTCCTGCTCATCCGGCTTTTGGCCCGCTTGGCCTTCTCATCCATCACCCGCTCCAGCAGATACACTGTCAGAAAACCGATGATGACAAAGAGGGCGATCCCTCCCTTAGACATTCCAGTCTCCAGTGCATCGTGAAACAGGTCCAGGCAGACAATACTGATCATCGTTCCGGACGCAAAGCTTAACAACAGGCTCATTGCCTTGTTGGAGCTCTTCTTTACTGTGGAACTAAGTGCCGCTCCGATCCCGGTTCCTCCAATCCCCGACAATGCTGTCAATACTATAATCATAATAAGCATATTCATATTATTTCACCACTATTTTACGGAAATTTTTCTTTCCTCTCCTCAGGACAAAATCTTCATTAAACTCTTCCTTCGTATATGCAGTGAATGTATCTGTCACCTTTTTTCCGTTTACGGCTGCCCCACCTTGCTGAACAGCACGTCTTGCTTCAGATTTGGACGGCACCAGTCCGCTCTTGTGAAGTAAAGTCAGAATATCGATCTTTCCGTCTGTAAAATCTTCTTCTGTAAGTTCACAGGTCGGCATTTCCGTGGCATTTCCGCTGGAGAAAAGCGCTCTTGCACTATCCTGGGCTTTCCTGGCCTCTTCCTCGCCATGAACAAGCTTTGTCAGCTCGTACGCCAGAATCTCTTTTGCCTGGTTTAACTGGCTGCCCTCCCAGGTATCCATCTTGTCGATCTCCTCCAGCGGAAGAAAGGTCAGCATCCGAATACATTTGAGTACATCGTCATCCGCTACATTTCTCCAGTACTGGTAGAATTCAAACGGTGACGTTTTCTCCGGATCCAGCCATACCGCACCAGACTGGGTTTTGCCCATCTTCTTACCTTCGGAATTCAAAAGCAGCGTAATTGTCATAGCACATGCATTTTTTCCTAATTTCCTGCGGATCAGTTCCGTACCGCCAAGCATATTAGACCACTGGTCGTCCCCGCCAAATTGCATATTGCATCCATATTTCTGGTACAGCATGAAGAAATCATAACTTTGCATAATCATGTAATTAAATTCCAGGAAACTTAATCCTTTCTCCATTCTCTGCTTGTAACACTCTGCACGAAGCATATTATTGACACTGAAATGCGGCCCTACTTCCCGCAGAAAATCCACATAATTGAGATCCAGAAGCCAGTCCGCATTATTGACCATGAGCGCTTTTCCCTCTGAGAAATCGATAAAACGGCTCATCTGTTCTTTGAACTTGTCACAGTTGTGCTGAATCTGCTCTGGCGTCATCATGGAACGCATATCAGTTCTTCCGGACGGATCTCCTACATAGCCAGTTCCGCCTCCGATCAGGGCAATCGGCTTGTTTCCTGCCATCTGAAGACGTTTCATCAGGCAAAGTGCCATGAAATGTCCTACATGAAGGCTGTCCGCAGTCGGGTCAAACCCGATGTAAAACGTTGCCTTTCCATTGTTGATCAGCTCTCTGATCTCTTCTTCGTCTGTCACCTGGGCGATCAGACCTCTCGCCTGTAATTCTTCGTAAATCTGCATCATTCTTACCTCTTCTTTCTTTTATTTATGATAGAAACCAAAATATCATAACTCTTTTCTGTTCTGCTTCCTTTTATTTGGGATAATTACCCGGAATAAACCTGCCTTCCTTTTCCGCCTGCTTCACAAATCGGTTGACTTCTTTTCTTGTCTTCAGCACAATCAGCTTTGTGCCGGAAAGCTTTTTCATGTACCCGTAATAGTGTGCTTTGCTTCTTTGGTCAAAATTCCATATCCGCTTTAAAAATCCCGGATCAAACTTCTCAGGACATCCTTCATTCATGCTTGGCCGTGGTTTCCCGTAGCCCGTCAGCACCCGTTTCAGCACACTCAGAATACAGAACCAACGTGGGAAATCCAAATAAACTATGGTATCGCATACATCCATCCTGTGCTCCACTGTCCGAGGGAAATTCCCATCCATGATCCACTCCGGTTTCCGGATCTCCGCCTCCGTAAGCCGGTCAAACTCCATAAAAGGCTTGCGCTTCCATCCTGCATCCCAGGACAAAGCGTCCAGATAGATAACCGGAAGATCCATAATCCTGCCAAGCTTCTTCGCAAGAGTGGATTTTCCACTCCCGCTGCATCCAATGATAATCATCTTTTTTGATTCCTGTCTCTTCTCTCCCCGGCAGGCCGGGTATCGCTCCTTCCTTGACTCCTCCCTAATGAATACGTCCAGCTTGCCCTTTAGCCTGCAAAACCTTCGATAGATCGGCGGCGCAATCTTCTCTTCCTCTCCAAGCCTGCAAAACTCATCAAGGCTCACCCATCTGGCATCCACAGTCTCACCTTCCTGGAGCCGGATCTTCTCCACCGGGACAGATTTTCGGACAACATAGACATCGATAAACGCAGATTCTTCCATCTGAGAATCCAAAAGATGCAGTTCATTCTCCCGCACCCGGATTCCGGTCTCCTCAAATAGCTCCCGTACCGCAGCAGTACGGCTTTCCTCCCCGGCTTCCAGAGCTCCTCCTGTGTTCTCCCAGGTTCCCGGATATTTCTCTTTATCCGGTGAGCGAAGCGTCAACAGGATTTCATTTTGCTCATTGATGACACATACCACTACTACAATATGAAATTCTCCTTTTACTATCGGCTCTCTCCGGCCTGCCTGTTTCCCAAGCGGTCGCCTGTTCTCATCAAACAAATCCCATACTTCCATTTCATTGACCTCACAGGATATTTTTATTTCATTAGAACGCAGTTCCTATAAATAAAAATCCCCCGTCCTTAGAAAGGACGAGGGAAAAACTCGTGGTACCACCTTAATTCCCGGAACAGCTCCGGCTTAACAGGACATCTCCTGATCCAAAAGAACCTCGGAAATCTCCTGACACGGTAACGTGTGCCTGACGTCACAGCCTACTTCCCTTTCGGTGTGAAGCTCCAAGATGTATTCACAACAAACTTTTCCTGCACCTCTCATCAGCCGGTTACTTTCTGTACGAACCTGATCTGTTGCTACTTCTTCTTTTCTCTGCCTGTTTCTTCTATATGCTTATGACAAATACTACCCGATTCTCTGGTACTTGTCAAGACTCTTTCTTTTCATTTTCCAAGCTCAGTGTCATGCTTTCCATCCTCTGATCTCTTGCAGCCCCGGCACCAGTACTCTCGCACTCGTTTCTAAAATGATACGCCCTTTCTCAGCGCTTGCTCCGGATGGATCCCCACCGATTCCAATCGGCTTGCCCTCCGCTGTTTTCCAATCTTCTGAAACCCAACCGATGGTTACATTTCCCGCAGGTTTTAACGTCTGGTTCCCAACAAAATCACTTGGTATACCAGCCTCCGCAGTTTCTAGTTTCACTAAAGATTCATCTACCGCCATCACCATAGACGTTTCCATCTCTCCCCCATGAAAATCATATATATTTCCTTTTGAGATGGTAGCCTGCACTTTTGGATGTCCAAACGCTCCGGAAGAGAGAATAAATGGAGAAATTCCAAGTTCGCTTCTCAATTCTCTGCTTAAAATCTGGACAATAGGTGCATTCCCACCGTGACAGATAAGAAATGCCAGCTTTTGAAAGCCATGGCGAGCCAGACTTACACAAATATCATAAAGAAGATGATAATAGGTATCCGGCTTCAATGTAACTGAGCCACAGAAATTTTTATGCTCTGTACTTAACCCTATTGGAATTACCGGGAACGCAAGAATCGGAAAATCAGTCTCCCCAGCCTCTTCCAATGCTTTCCCGATATAGCCTACCATAGCCTCCGCAATTATATCATCTGTCCCTAGCGGTGCCTGATTCCCATGCTGCTCCAATGCGCCTACCGGAATCAGAATAATTGTTTCCTCCTTATCAATTTCTTCCATCTCAAGCCGTGTCAGATCTCGATAATTTCGTATCATACTCTTTCCTCCATTCTTCTATCAACACTTAGTGATTTCAGCCTGTCATAAAGAAGATAACCAATAAAATAGTTCAATAAAAGTTTGATTAAATTAAACGGAATCGTTGCCAATACCAAAAAAAGCGGTATATTTCTGATTAAAGGATTAACTGCCCCTACTGAAAGCACCACTTCATCTAAAGAAACACCCATAGCTTTAGCATACAATGGCAAAGTAATATATACGTTTATCACACAAGATAAGGCTATACGAAATGGAAGTGTCACTCCAAGCGCCACGACTGCGGCTTTTCTTGTCTTACCGAGTTTTTGGAACAAAAACCACAATGGCAAAATAAACAGCAGGACTCCCAGAAGATTCGCTAATTCACCGACAAACATTGTGGTCGTACCAACTGTAATCAGCTTAATCAAAATTTTAATCACCTCTACACAGATACCAGAAACCGGTCCCAGCAAAAAGGTGGCAATCACAGATGGAACATCACTGAAATCCACCTTATAAAACGGCGGCATCAATGGCAACGAAAATTCCAAAGACATCAGGATTCCGGCAACAGCCGAAAGCATTGCGGTGACAATAAAGTAATAAGTTCTGTTGTTTTGTTTCACGCTAATTTCCCCTTTCAGAATGATTGATACAAATACAGTAAATCCTCCGAAAGGAATAGAAAAAATCCCAGCACGCGGGGTACTGAGATCCATGTTCTGAAACTTTCTTCTCCCATCCAGACTGTCACTGTCGGTTTTGGAATTTCACCAAATCAGCCACTTCCGTGGGTCACGGACTATACCGTCGGTAGGGAATTACACCCTGCCCCGAAGAATTTATTCATTTGTTCTTTTTTATCATAGCACCAAACTCTTCCATACGCAATACCCTTTTCTCTATCCTCCTACTTTTTCAACGCTTTAGCCGTGTCTTCCAGAAAAGCGTCAATTCTCTCTTTATTCTCCTCCAGACAATATGTATAAAGAAGATCCATCATAACAAGAATCGGGAACTGTGGGGAAATCACATCCCCATATTCCAGATTGTCGAGAGCAGGAACGAGAATAATTTCGTCGCAGTACTCCAGGCAGTCCGGATTATTGCGGGCTGTCACGAGGATACATTTGGCTCCTCTTCTTTTAGCCTCCCGGAGCATATACTGCACTTCCTCAGTTTCCCCTTTCATACTGAATCCGATTACAAGGGAAGACGCATTTTGGAACACTGCTCTCATCCGGATCATGTCCCGATCCACTAAAGAATTGATATTCAGTCCGATCCGCATAAATCGAAGCTCCGTCTCCCTGGACGCGATTCCAGAGCTTCCTACCCCACACACAAAAATCTTCTCCGCTCTCGTAAGCATTCCCGCGATCTTCTGAAACTTTTTCTCATCAGCCAAATTATATGCCTTATTTAAAAGTTCCTGATATGTGTCAAGCACCCGCTTCGTATTATCCGCAAAGGGTCTGGTCTTTTTTTCACGAAACGTATCTTCGTATTGATAAATAAACTCCCTATAACCACGGAATCCACATTTCTTCGCAAACCGGGAAAGTGACGCCTCTGATACAAACAGCCGCTCCGAGACCGCCTTGGCGGAAAAATCCCGCTTCTTTTTGTTCTGAATGAAAAAATCCGCAATCGTCCTCTCCAGGGCTGTAAAATTCTCATAGTTGTATTCAATCACCGGTATAATCGACCTTGCGTAGTGCTCCATAATTCTTCCCTTTCCTTCTTGGTTTTGATTTTTCATAACGAAAGTATAACACAGGTTTCACAAAAATAATACTAACTCTCCCCTTGTTTTTGTGTTATAATGAGTTTGTTTGAGAAATGGCTTTATGGCCGGAAAATAGGAGGTTTTTATTATGAACGTACCTGAAAGAATCGCAAAGCTGCGTTCTCTTATGGAGGAGAAAGGAATCGACATTTATGTAGTACCGACAGCGGACTTCCATCAGAGCGAATATGTTGGGGAACATTTTAAAGCAAGAAAATTTATTACAGGGTTCTCCGGATCTGCCGGAACCGCTGTCATCACAAAAACAGGCGCTTATCTTTGGACAGACGGAAGATATTTCATCCAGGCCGCAAAACAGTTGGAAGGCTCCACTGTTGAGCTGATGAAGATGGGTGAGCCAGGTGTTCCGACGATCCATGAGTTCCTGGTTGATACATTACCTGAAAACGGAGTACTCGGATTTGACGGCCGCGTCGTTTCCATGGGAGAAGGACAGGATTACGCATCCATCGCTGCTCAGAAAAACGGCAAAGTTATTTACGAGTACGATCTGATCGACCAAATCTGGGAAGACCGTCCGGTACTTTCCGAGGAGCCGGTTTTCGCTCTGAATCTGAAATACACCGGAGAGACTGTTGCTTCCAAGCTTTCCAGAATCCGTGAAGAAATGAAAAAGGCAGGGGCAACCGCTCATGTCCTCACCACATTGGACGACATCTGCTGGACACTCAACATCCGTGGAAATGATATTGAGTTCTTCCCGCTTGTTCTGTCCTATGCAGTGATCACCATGGACAAAGTAGACCTTTACATTAACGAAGCTAAGTTAAACAGTGAAATCAAAGCGGATCTGGAAAAAGACGGCGTGGTCCTCCATCCGTATAATGATATTTACGAAGATATCAAAAAAACATCCTCAGATGAAGTTCTCCTGATCGACCCTGCAAGACTGAACTACGCTCTTTACAACAATATTCCGGAAGGAGTTGCCAAAGTGGAAGAGCGCAATCCGGAGATCCTCTTCAAAGCAATCAAAAATGAAGTAGAGATTGAAAACATTCGCAAGGCTCAGATCAAAGACAGCGTCGCTCATGTAAAATTTATGAAATGGCTGAAAGAAAATGTCGGCAAAATGACAATTACTGAGATCAGCGCTTCAGACAAGCTCGACGAGTTCCGCGCAGAGCAGGGCAATTTCATCCGTCCAAGCTTTGAGCCGATCAGCTCCTACGGTGAACATGGCGCCATTGTTCATTATACCTCCACGCCTGAGACAGATGTAGAGCTGAAAGAGGGAGGACTCTTCCTGACTGATACAGGGGCCGGATTCTATGAAGGTTCCACAGATGTGACACGTACTTATGCGCTCGGAGAAGTTCCGCAGATTATGAAAGACCATTTTACACTGGTTGCCATCAGTAATCTTTCCCTTGCAAACGCACATTTCTTAAAGGGCTGCACCGGAATGACTCTGGATCTGCTCGCAAGAAAACCGTTCTGGGACAGAAACTTAAACTTCAATCACGGAACCGGTCACGGAGTCGGATACCTTCTGAATATCCACGAAGGTCCGGCAGGTTTCAGATGGCAGTTCCGCGCAGGTGAAATCCAGCCATTTGAAAAAGGCATGATTATCACAGACGAGCCTGGTATCTATATTGAAGGAAGCCACGGTATCCGTCTGGAGAACGAACTTCTCACTTGTGAAGGCGAGAAGAACGAGTACGGCCAGTTCATGTATTTCGAGCCAATCACTTTTATTCCGATGGATCTCGATGCCATCAACCCAGATATGATGACAGCAGAAGAAAAGAAAATGCTCAACGATTATCATAAAGATGTCTATGAGAAAGTTTCTCCGTATCTGGACACAGAAGAGAAAGAATGGCTCAAGACATACACAAGAGAAATCTAAATCCGGACAGGTTTCGATACTTGGCAACTCGGCTCCGGTGCCTTTAGGCGCCGGAGCCGTAACTGTCACTACCAAAATACAGGAGGTAATAAGATGCCATCCATCTATGCACATTACACCTTCGGGGAAATGATGAAACAGAATTTTCCTTCCGATATAAAAAAACGGATTGACCTTCATAAAGACCTGTTTGAGATCGGTCTACACGGTCCGGATCTGTTCTTTTATTATTATGCCCCTCTGAAAAACCGTGTCAGCCAGACCGGATACCGGATGCACGACGTCTCTGCAGCTCCCTTTTTCCGGCGCGCCAAAGACGTGATTCTTTCCGGTTCCACAGTGCCTGAAAAAAATGCCGGACTCGCCTATATCCTGGGTTTTCTCTGCCATTTTACACTGGACAGTGTCTGTCACAGCTACATCGAGAAAAAGCTTACGACAGACCCTGTCACGCACTCAGATATCGAGACAAATTTTGACCGCTATCTTCTCCTAAAGCAGCATCGACGGCCTTTGCACGCAAAAGTGACCTCTCACCTTCGGACAAGCCAGGAGAGCGCAAAAGTGATTCGAACCTTTTTCCCGACTCTTAGCGTCAGGCAGGTGGAATCTTCCATTTCCTCCATGATCTGGTACAATGACCTGTTTACCACATCCGACAGGCTCATCCGCAGTCTGGTCAAGGCCGCCCTCCATGCCACCTTTACATACAAAAGTTTAGGGGGACTTCTGATGAATGAAACGGACAATCCGCTCTGTACGGACAGCAATCTGAGACTGGACAAGTTGATGGAGGCAAGCGTTCCCCTCTGCCTTTCCCTTACGTCCAACTACCTGGGGTTCCTGCACAAAGGCATCCCGCTCTCACCGTATTTCCGTCACACATTCGGGCCGAAACCGGGCTGGAGGGAGATACCGGTTCTAAGTCCAAAGGAGGAAAGCAGCTATCAACCTGACAGGGAGGAACTTTCACAATGAAATGGAAGACAACATCACTGGAAAAGAAATGGATTTTTTATGACGTAGGGAACTCGGCTTTTACCCTCCTTGTTTCCACTATTATGCCGATTTATTTTAATTATCTTGCATCCAGCGCCTATGTCTCAGAAGTCAATTATCTTGCGTTCTGGGGATATGCTACCTCCGCCGCAACCATTATCACTGCTCTGCTTGGCCCGGTTCTTGGAACTGTCTCCGACTTCCGTGGTTGGAAGAAACGGCTCTTTTTGATTTCCCTTTTGACAGGAGTCTGCGGCTGTATCGTACTTGGTTTTTTAAGCTCATGGATCTGGTTTCTCCTGATCTTTATCCTGGCAAAGGCGGCATACTCTCTGAGTCTGATCTTCTATGACTCTATGCTCACTGATGTCACGACCGAAGAACGTATGGATGAAGTGTCGTCCCGCGGATACGCCTGGGGCTATATCGGAAGCTGTATTCCATTTCTCGCCAGCCTTGCGTTGGCTCTCTTCTATGAGACACTGGGACTTACGATGAAAACAGCCATGGGAATTGCTTTTCTCCTCATCGCAATCTGGTGGATCTGTTTTTCCGTTCCTCTTCTGAAAAGCTACCGCCAGATCCACTGTATTGAAGAACACCATCATGCGATATCCTCCGGCCTTTGCCGCCTCGGACACGTCTTCGGAGAATTAAAAAGAAACCGGAAAGTGCTTTTCTTCCTGATTGCGTTTTTCTTTTATATTGACGGCGTTTATACCATCATTGATATGGCGACCGCTTACGGAACCGCCCTCGGTCTGGATACGACAGGGCTTCTCCTGGCCCTTCTGGTAACCCAGATTGTCGCTTTCCCGGCAGCGCTCCTCTTTGGACGGCTGAGTGGAAAATATAAAAATGCAGTTCTGATCCGGATCTGCATTGGCGCCTATTTTCTGATTGCCCTTTATGGTATCACTTTAAAAGAGCAGTATCAGTTCTGGATCCTGGCTGTCTGCGTCGGTATCTTCCAAGGAGCTATTCAATCTCTCTCCCGCTCCTATTTCGCCCGGATCATCCCGGCGGAACGTTCGGGAGAATACTTTGGAATCTATGATATCTGCGGGAAAGGCGCGTCCTTCCTCGGCACCACGCTTGTCTCCGCTATGAGCCAGCTCACAGGAAATATGAATCTCGGCGTCGGTTCTCTCGCTATCATGTTCCTGATCGGCTTTTTCTTCTTTTTAAAAACTGAAAAAATCTCCTAAAATGCAAAAAACGGATCTTCTGCCCCTCTGCCACATCGGCAGCCGGCAAAAGATCCGTTCTTTCTTTTCTGATTATTTATGCATATTTCCGAACAATTTCCCGCATCTTCTCAAAACACTGTTCCATCTCGTCGACCAAACGGAACTGCGTTCTTGCTCGTACCAAATTGTGTTCCGGATAATCGGTTTTAAAATAGGTATCTCCCTGGAGATAATCTGTCAGAAAACGGATGCCACATTCCAGAGTCATCAACCTTGCCCCCCAAGGAAGACTTTCGATCTCCTCTTTTGTCAGGACGTCTTTTGTCTCCTCCAGATATCCTTTCACATACAGCTCGTACAGCGAAAGATCAAAATGTACCAGATCCAGATTCTTCTCATCCTCCGCCGCTGTCGCCGCACCAAAGCGGATAGAATCGCCGAAATCATTCGCCGCCAGTCCCGGCATAATCGTATCCAGATCGATAATGCACAGACCCTTTCCACTTTTAGAATCAAAAAGGATATTATTTAACTTCGTATCATTGTGTGTTACACGAAGTGGAAGCGTTCCGTCCTCCTGCCGGCTTACCAGTACCGCACAGTCATCTTTTCTCTTCAACACAAAGTCGATCTCCGGCCGGCATCCCGCTTTACGGTTTTTCAAATCCCGCTTCAGAGCAACTTCAAAAGCCTCAAACCGCTTGACCGTATTGTGAAAATCCGGAATCGTCTCATGCAATTTGGACGCAGGATAATCTCCAAGCTGCTTCAAAAAATGACCGAAACTGCTTCCGGACTGGTAAAACTGTTCCGGCTCCTCCACAAGCTGATAGCACTCGGAATCTGGAATAAAATTATAGCATCTCCACGGCTCTCCCTCGCTGTCCTCGAAATAATTGGCGCCGCTCTTCGTCTTGATATATGCAAGCGTCTCCCGGTCAGGATCTCCACCCTCACTGCGGATTACATTTCTCAGATACTCGGTAACGCCGAAAATATTTTCCATGACTCCCGCAGGATCCTTGAATACATTACTGTTGACCCTCTGGAGCACGTAGGATAGCTCATCCCCGTCCTCTCCCGGCATATAGACCGCATACGTTTCATTGATATGACCTGCTCCGAACGGCTTCACATAACTGCATCTCGGGCCAAAGCCAAAAGCATAGATCGCATCTTCCAGATCCCGATCCTCTACGCCATCAATCTTTCGCCTTGTCGAGAAAATCACTTCACCAGCCTCCACTTTCTGTTTTGCCGCAATATTGCAGTTCGCTTTTACGACACTGTTCAGACTGATATGAGCCCCTTTTGCCACATAGGAATCATGGTCTACAACCGCACCACTGTTGATCAGAACACCATGTTCAATGACCGTGTGCGTATTCACAACTGCCTTCTGCATCACAAATGTGCCGTTTCCAATCACTGCGCTTTGACTGATCACGGCTGACGGATGAATGATCGCAGGGACATGATATCCCGCCTCCATCAGCTTCTCCGTCCAGTAGAGACGCATATTATTGTCACCAAGCGCCGCAACCGCTGTATCATACTTCTCGAGAAAACTTTTATAATCACAGCACTTTCCGACAACATCTTTATCCTTCACTGCATCATCCAGAAATACCACATCCTCATAGCCTAACAGGAAGGCTGTCTCCTGGATCATATGTCCGAAGCCACCGGCACCTAAAATTAACAAACTCTTCATCGCACTTCTCTGTAAGAGATTCTGCTCTCTTAACTCCCTTTCTCAATATTTGTTTCGTACCCCTTCTCCGCAGGTAAAAGCGCTTTGCTGCCTCTGCCCGCAAAACGGAAAAGGAGCCGGAACCATCTCTTTTGTCCCGGCTCCAAGTAACAATATTATATCAGGTTTTACAGGAAATGTCCGTCTTCCGGCCAAAATTCTTTGGGAAATCGTGGCGATTCAGACATACAGAACGGATCAGGAGGAAAAACTCTTTCATTTACACTATTAAAATTTTCTCCATACCATCTTATTGACTACTCCAGTATAGCTCTGAATGATCTTTACTACTTTTGTACTGACGTTCTCTTCTACATAGTCCGGAACCGGAATCCCATGATCTCCATTCTGATTCATTTCTACCGCCGTACCGACTGCCTGAAGCAAAGAAGCCTCATCGATTCCAGCCAGAATAAAACACGCTTTGTCGAGCGCCTCCGGTCTCTCTGTGGAGGTACGGATACAAACTGCCGGGAACGGATTTCCGATAGATGCAAAAAAGGAACTTTCCTCTGGCAATGTCCCTGAATCAGAAACGACTGCAAATGCGTTCATCTGCAGATGATTGTAGTCATGGAAGCCCAGTGGTTCGTGCTGTACTACACGTGCATCCAGTTCAAATCCTGACTCGTCCAGCCGTTTCCTGGAACGTGGATGACAAGAGTATAGAATCGGCATGTCATACTTTTCCGCCAGTTTGTTAATTGCAGTGAACAAGGATCGGAAATTTTTCTCTGTATCGATATTCTCCTCCCTGTGGGCAGAAAGCAGCATATATTTACCCGGTTCCAGACCAAGCCGGTCCAGAATATCCGAACTTTGAATTGCTTCCAGATTCTGATACAGTACCTCTGCCATCGGACTTCCTGTTACATAAACACGCTCTTTTGGCAGTCCGCACTCATGCAGATACTTTCATCGCTATTTTCACAGCCCCTTTTCATTTTGAAGAATACGAATAGTCATCTCCACTCCTTGATCAATGTTTTTCTTGGGAATCCATCCTTGTTTTCTTAATTTCCCCTCGTCTAACACAGCATCTCTTGTTTTTGAGTATCCTTGCTTTTCTAGCAAATTAGCTTCCACATAAACAACTTTTGTACCTCCAATTTCTGCTATTTTATGTGCAAGTTCAGAAATTGTAACAATAGACTCTTTATTAGATACATTATAAATTTGATTATGTTTCTCACAGTTCATAATAAAGAAAAGTGCGGTAACGACATCACTCACATAACAATATGAGCGTCTCTGCTTACCAGCACTTTTTAGTTCTATATTTTCTTTTTTTATAGCTTTTTTTAAAAATTGGGCTACAGCTTTGCTATCATCTATTTTCATAGTGGGTCCATAAATATAACCCAAACGAGCAATATCAAATTCCAGACCATATTGCTGTGAATAGGCGTGGCATAATACTTCCGCTACCCTTTTGCTTTCTGGATATCCGGCTCTTGCATTATCAAATTCAAGTACCCCTGTATCTTCTTCTAAAATAGTTGCCTTTTTTACTTCACCATATACTTCCATTGTTGATGCAAATAAAACCTTTGCTCCCCTGTTCTTCGCATACTCAAGAATATAGTTTGTCCCTTCAATATTCATCAAAATAGTACTTATCGGAAACTGTGCATATGTTTTAGGATCCGCATTACTAGCCAAATGAACAATCCATTCTACGGTATCCTCACATTGTATAGGTTCACTCAAGTCTTGATAAATAAAATGTACATCATCGTTTTTACAAATATGTGAAAATCGTTCTTGTATTTTTTTCTCATTACGCGCCATTGCGTACACTTTAATTTTTCTATTACTATTCCTATTATAATAAACTAGTAAATCAATTAAATATGAGCCTATCAATCCAGTAACTCCAGTCACTAAAATAGACTTTCTCTCTCCAAGAATCGACTTTAAATATTCGTATGTTTCCCCTAAATCTTCTTGATAGAGTTTATTTTCCCACAGCATCTTTTTCTTACCCCTATTTCATCCATTCTGATTTTCTTGTCACTAAAAGTGATTTAAATATGTCTATATCATCTGGCGTTGTTAATTTAATATTTTTTTCTGATCCTGCTGAAAAATATAATTTTTTACCAAGTTCTATGTATAAAGTGCAGGAAGCTACTGAATTTGTAATCCCTTTCTCTAATGCCTCTTCATGTGCAGCAACAATATCTTTTAAAACAAATGTTTGCGGTGTCTGTGTTCTTTTCAAATTGTCTCTTGGAATCTGTTCTAAAGAAGACACCCCATCTTCCGTTTTTAGCATTGCTTCAGCACAAGGAATGACACTAATTGAATTTCCATACTTTTTGCATACTCTAATAGCATCAGAAATTATTTCTTCAGATACCATAGGCCGAATCGCATCATGTATAAGTACTAAATCATTTTCATCATACATTTCTTTCAAATCCCATAATCCATTTCGAATGGAACTTTGTCCATTCTCTCCACCTTCAACTACATTAGCCAACTTTGTAATTCCAAATTGCTTACAATAGGCTCTTAATATTTCCTGCCAACCATCTAAACAGACTACTTCAATTTTATCTATATTCGGATGTCTTTGAAAAGCTTCCAATGTATAAATAATAACTGGTTTATCATTTACATTAAGAAATTGTTTTGGAATATCTTGATTCATCCTTTGACCTGATCCCCCTGCGATAATTAATGCTATATTCATAAGCTTTCTCCTTTCAATAATTTATTTTATTTAATTTATTAAAGCTATCGATTGCTCGATAGCTTTGATTGTACTGGTTTTATATCTCATCCTATCCTCTTGTTCATACCCTTTATTATAATAATGATCAATAATCGCTAAAACTTCTTCTGCGTCTTTATCTTTTGGCTTAAAAACTCTATTTTTTTCTTTTATTGCCTCTCCAAAAAAAAGCACTTTATCATTCCAGTCTATACCTACAATAGATTTATTTAGTCCATATGCTATTATTAAGGCATGCAATCTACTTGCTATTACCATCTTATAATTATCTATGATTGCAATAAGCTCTTTATAATTTTGTGGTCTTTTTTCACATACTACGTGCAATTCTTCGCTTAACTTTTCAGCAAATTTTTGATCCTCTTCATGACCATTGGAAAATACTGCAATTGTATATTTCTTTTTTAAAAGTCCTTTTATAATTTGTTTAATCCATTTTTCATAATAAACTGCAGAAATTCCTTGCTCATATTGTTCAAACCTTTGTGGTGTAATCACTCCAATTCCAATTATTTTTGTATCATCTCGCTCTTGTACATTAAATATTTTATCTACCCATGTTGCAGTATCTGCAACTCTCCAGTATTTTGTTATTTCATTTTCCCTTAAATATTTCTTTAAAGTCTCAATATCATCTCTTGTCGTAACCATTTTTACTGTAGGGGAATTTAAGTACTTTTTTACAATTCGACAACCACAAAATTTTTCATTATAACCATTTTCAACTCCTACAGCATGAAAATATGCCGGAACATGATACTTTTCTGCTATTTCTATTGCTTCATTCATTGGATCATGAAAATCTCGTATTAATCTGTATTTAACCAATGCTCCTCCTACTACAACTAATAGATCCAATCCTTTTATTTTATTTTCGAAATACTTTTTTAATCTTTTTTTTTGATTAATATTTTGTAAATAATAAAGATGCTCAAAGTAAGAAAATAGGACTCCACTTCTTTGCCTTGAAAAATGCATTCCAGCTCTAATTGGAATACAAGAAATATCATTTAAATGACTTTTTTTATCCCTCCATAGCTTGTCCTCACCTAACCGTCCAAAAAGATCAATATGAACAAATTTTATCTCCGGATCAATCTGCTTATACATATATTCTACGCACTCTACCATTAAAGGATCGCCTAAATTTTGTTCGAAATACAATCCTAATAATCCAATTTTTTTCATTCTCATTTCCTTTTTCTATTTTTTTCAATTTCACACTTTCCCTAAAATTGCCTTTATCTTTTCTTTATACATAACTATAAATAAGCAACAGACATAAATGATAACAAGACCATTTATAATATCCGTTGCTTTCCAATAAATAATGCAAATACAACTCGTCTGGAAACATAAGAAAAGACATTTTTTGATGTTCATTTTTATATTAATATACTTTTTAATTAGTTGGTATCTTCGCACACTTATCATAAAATATCCGAACAAAAGCGAAACATTTGCTGCCTCTACTCCCAAATAATCCATTAGTAAAAAAGCTAATATTACATTTACTATACTTCCTGTCACTGTTGTTGTAAAAATATATTTATTTTTTTTTAGCGTACTTATAATACTTGCCATAAATGAAGAAATACATGAAAATAATGTAGCAAGAATTGCAAGAGGAACCATACCTTCAGCTCTCGAATAAGCTGAATCAATTAAATAAGGAAACAATACTTTTATGCATGGAATTACCAACATAATTCCTAACGACATAAAGCTAATATATTCATTAGTCGCATGCGTATAAAATTGTTCCATTTCTTTTTTAGTACTTCCTGCTTTCGAAAATGTTAACTCTTGCCAAGCCATTTGAAAGCATTGCGTAAAAAGAGTTATTATGCTACTAAATCTATTAGCAACAGCATAAAATCCATTTTCAACAGTTGTTAATTTGTAACTAATTAGAACTTTATTGAAGCTGGACAAAAACCAAAAAGCTGCCGAATTAATAGATAAAGGTAGTGAATATATAGTCATTTCTTTTAATAAAGTTTTGTTTAATCCACATGATCTCATTAAGGCAAAAAAACGTACTGATCTTTCCAGAATAATTATATTTACAAGTAATCCAATACAACTGGAAATATATAAATATTGATAGCCACCTTTCATTCCTACGATAAAAATTATGTTGCAGATAATTGTTACAAATGATCCTAACACCCCTCCAAAGGCGAATACTCTGTTTTGTCCATATCCTCTAGCAACAAATCCGAATACCTGTTGGATATTTGTCAGCAAACCATACATAAAAAGCCAGAACTTATAATCTATTCCTAATAAATTTCCTAAAATTATAACTGCGATAGCGTAAATCAATGTTGAGCAAGAGAAGATAACCATACCGGCTTTCACTGCATAAGCTTTTTCTTCTACTTTTTTATAATCAAACATGAAGCGCATAATCCCGCCCCATATATCTAAAAACAAAATAGAACTAAGAAAAGTTATATATGCAATATTTAAATCGTATGTTCCATAATCTGCAGGAGGTAAATATCTGGTATAAATTGGGAGCAAAAAAAAGGAAATGACCTTTGTAAGAACATTTCCAATTAAATATATTCCGGTTGTTTTTATATATCTTATAGAATCTTTCATTACTCTCTCCAAAATGCATCATACTCATGAGGAAGTACTTGCTTTTCCTTCGGTGGTAGTTTCATATAATCGCCATATACCCTTTTTAAGAATTTATCATATTGCTTTATAATTTTTATCTTATATCCTTCAAAAGATACTTCAATTGTATTTTCATAAATCTTCCTTGGCAAAATCTCTTTACTCCCATACCTTGAATATACACTACCACGTAATTTTGCATTTGTTCCCAAATATTCTGACGCTATTTTTTCCGTTTTCTTCATCCAATATCTCGTTCCTTTTCTTCTACATATCAAATGCTTTGGAAAAAGAACAATTTTTTTTATCCAATGTTTTAGTTTTGTGTTTCCATATGCGTACATCGTGTTTGATGCAGCGTACGCACAATGTAAATAAAAATCAAGTTTTCGTAAAAAACTTCGTTGCTCTTTTTTATTTTCTGGTATCAGATCAACTGGATAGATGTCGATAAATACGCCTAATTCGGGAGTTCCTATTTCTTCATCGTATTCGCTATAAATTACAGTTCTTTTATCCATTAATTTACAAAAGCCATAAAGATAGTTCTCTGTTGTTTCGGGCGCGTATAGTTTATAGTGTAGATCATCTTTTAACAAATCAATCAATTTCTTATAATTTTCTCTAGTTAAAAAGATATCAATATCATCATCCCACGGAATAAATCCTCCATGCCGTATGGCTCCTATCAATGATCCTCCACACAAAGAATAATCTATTCTATTCTTTTCACATAACCTCGTTACATATAATAAAATCTCTAATTCAATTTCTTTTCTTTCATCTAATGATATTTCTTTCATTTTTATTTCACTTTCAACATTTTTATCTGTTTAAATTTCTTTTTTATCTTTACTACAATGCGTCCAACATTTATATCAAAAAGGAAAATTTTCAAAATAATTTGTTTTCGACAATCTAATTTATCTATATAACTACGCATTTCTTTATATTCATGCGTATATCTCTTCTTTATTTCCTCTAATTTTGACTTTTTTCCACGGCACTCTTTATAATAAGCATAGCTCATTGCTATTCTTCTTAAATAATTAAATGTTGCATCTGGTAATACTGATCTCAAATTTTCCTGTTCAAAAAAAGAAATTTGCTTTTTCAATTCATCCAATAATTCGAGCTTTTTTTCATTAAAATCGCTTCCCATAATGCTGTCTGATCGTTGAAAATAATAATACATCTTTCTATCAGAATGCACTATTTTTTTTGCCTTTGAAATTATTTTGTATGTTGTGGCTTCATCTTCATGCAGTTTCCCAATTGGAAATCTAATGTCTTTCCATAATTCGGCCTTATATACTTTTCCCCAAGCTACTACTATAGAAATCCTTTTTGTTCCAAATAATTCTTTTAATTCATCTACTCTATTTCTATAAACTAAATTTGATCCTCTTTCATAATTAACCGGTATTTTTTTATGGAAAAAAACTTCTTCGTATTCACAACATGCAATATCTACTTTCTTTCTCTCTACCAAATTAACTAATCTTTCTATCATATCTTTCCTAATATAATCATCAGAATCAACAAAAGTAAAATATTTCCCTCTTGCAACTTCTATTCCTGCATTCCTAGCCGCTGATAGCCCTTGATTTTGCTGATGAATAACTCGCACTCTCTTATCTTTATTTAGAAATGCGTCACATATATGTGGACTTCCATCTTTTGATCCATCATCCACCAAAATAATTTCTAAATTTTCATATGTTTGCATTATAATACTTTCAACACAAAACTTAAGGTATAATTCAACATTATAAACCGGTACAATTACACTGACTAATTCTCTCATATAACTCCTTCTTGCCAATAAAATAGAAATGGTAGTAACCCTTGTCCATCCTGTTTATAGAAATAAATTCCTATTCCTATTAATCCGCATTCAATAACAAAATAGATGCATCTGCTTCCAACTTTACTTGTATTTAAAAATTTTCCCAAAACGAAGGGAACTAAAATTAGCAAACTAGCAATAAAATAATATTTTATCCTCTGAACTATTACAATTGATTTCGAAAGATAGTAGCACACGAAGAAACAGATAAACATAGCATATGAAATAATTTCTATTTCACTATCTTGAGTCTTCTTTTCGATTATAATAAAAATAAAAGTCACCAGCCCCAAAACACCATAAGCAATCAGTAATATCGTTGAAACATCCTCGCCTCGTGTAAAGTTAGAATACAATAACAATTGAGCATATCTAGGGAAAATTTGAACAAAGATTTCGATTAGTTTAGGTCCTAGTGCTATTCCAATAATCCCTGCTAATGTCCCTAAAAACAGAATACTTTTTCCTATTTTGGTACGTCTTTTAGAAAAAAATAAAACTGGTATAAATATTGCTGCTGACATATGAAAACATATAGCAATAATTTCGAAAATAATTGCTTTTCTCAAATTTTTGCTATGTACCATAGAAATCGCTAGCAATATAAATGCCATAGCTATACTTTGACGCATTATATTCATGGTAACAGGAAATATCAAAACAATGTACAATAGCATAGATATCACAATATGTTCCGAATACTTATACATCCAATACCCAAATCCAATACTAATCAAAATGCTTGAAATTAAAAAAATGCCTTGGATATTTCCTATAATAATATAAACTATGTAACTATATATTATGTACCCAATATCCATAGGGCTATTTTGAATGATGTCGCTCAAATTAGTATATTTAAATCCTAGAAACTCATTGAAGTAGCTATTACTATCTATGCCTACACTCACAGCGCGTAACCCTGATATAATAATCAGTATTCCAAATATTATATACAAATATATTTTTTTTTGCTTATTATCTACATTACATTTTCTTAAAATCATCGGCAATAAAATCGTTATAACCAACGCAAAAACAAAAATACTCATTACTCCCATCCTTTAAATGTATTTTCTCACAAAACAAAAAACCGGGAAAAAATATTTCTTTATCGGATTTTTAGATTTAAATCCTATGCATAAAGCTGAATACAATCCATGCTTAATACAAAATAAAATAATTTGATTAAATCTATTTTGAGGTATTACCTCTTGTAATATTTCTGCTACTTCTGAGTTGTTGCTACATTTTTTCAAAAAGACTGTTCCTTCTTTTATACTTCTCTTTTTATAATAAAAATTGAACATAGTATTTCTTAACAACGTCAGAATTATTTCCTTTGCTTCAGTTATTTTTTCTGGATAATTTTCCTCATATATCTTTAAATAATTTTGATACACCGTACTCATATCTCTCCAAAAACGAGGCTGATATTTTCCAGACAATCCTCCACCATGCATTATATAGTAATAATTACACTCAGAAATAATAGTCATAGATTTGCAATATCTAAAAAATTGGACATTAAAAAGCATGTCTTCTCCGCATTGTATATTTTCATTAAATTTTATTTCATTTTGTTTTATTAAACTTTTCCTATACAACTTTGCAACTGGGAAATACATTCCATTTTTTCCCAATATAAAATCCAGTAATTTTTCATAATATAAACTTTGATCGTATAAACAACTACCTTTTCCATTTTCATTTTTTTGAACGAAACCATGCTTTTTAATCCAGTATCCTGCCAAGCAAATATCTGAATTGTCTTTTTGAATTTTCTCATACATATTTTGTATATATTCTTTATCTACATAGTCATCGCTATCCACAAAACTAAGATATTCTCCCCTTGCACATTCAATCCCAGCATTTCTTGCCGAACTTACCCCTCCGTTTTCCTTATCAATAAATTTGACACGGTGGTCGTTTTTTGCAAACTTTCGACAGATCTTACTACTATCATCATTTGAACCATCATTTACCAGTATAATTTCGATATTTTTATAAGTCTGTTCCAGTAGACTATAACAACATTTTTTTAATGTTTTTTCCGCATTGTATACTGGAACAATAATACTAACTAAATCGTTCTTCATATTATTTTTCTAATTCCTTCAAAATTTTATTGCCAATTCCTTCTGCATCCAATCCGTACTCTTTTCTCAAATACTTTTGATCTCCAACTTTCACACAATATTCATCTGGTATTCCTAACCGTACTAATTTTGCTTTTCCAGGATTTTCGGCCAATACCTCCGCCACTGCGCTTCCAAAACCACCTACTACATTATGTTCTTCTATCGTCACAATTACTTCAAATGATTTTGCACATTTTTCAATTACTTCTACATCTAATGGTTTAACTGTTGGAAAACTATACTGCTCTACTCCTCCTACCTTTTTTTCTAACAGTTTCACGGCTTCGCTAGCCTCATCTAAAATGGCTCCTGTTGAAAAAATAGCAATCTTCTTCTTATCACTTTCTTTAATTTTAATTGCTTTACCTATTTCAAAATTGTCTACTTTCGCATGAATTCTCTTTTCTCCGCCACGTCCCAAACGCAAGTAGCAGGTTCCTTGATATTTTGCAATTGCTTTTGTTGCTTCTTCAGCTTCTACCAAATCTCCCGGACACATAACAACAACATCTGGTAGCGCCCTCATAACAGCAATATCTTCTGTAGCATGATGACTCATACCTAAAGAGCCATATACAAATCCACCACCTACACATACAATTTTTACATTCGCATGATGATAAGCGCAATCGTTACGGATTTGCTCAAGACATCTCAAAGTTGGAAAGTTTCCAATCGAATATGTAAAAACGGTTTTTCCTTCCAATGCCATCCCCGCTGCCACTGAAGTCATGTTTTGCTCCGCAATTCCTGCATTTGTAAATTGGTCTGGTACCGTTTCCCAATATGGTTTCAAAACACCAAATCCAAGATCACCTGTAATTAATTCTATATTTTTATCTTCCTTTGCTAGATTAACTAAAGTCTTTACAAACGTATCTCTCATTCTTCTCTAATTCTCCTATCTACTTCCAATAATTAGGATGCCATGTATTTCCTAATGTATGATCGTCATTTATTTCTTCATTATTATCCGGTAATTCAGGATCTTTAATTCCTTCTGGTGTATATGGATCCTCAATTCCTTCCGGCTTATTCCTGTGCAATTCATTTACCGCACAATCATATTCCCAACCATTGTGAGGGAATCGATAATGCCAAAGGATATTTTTTTCCATGAAAGAAATACCTTTCCCTTTGATTGTATTGGCAATAATAACTGTTGGTTTTTCTTTTTCGAGTTTTGCCTTTTCAAAAGCCATTTTCAAGTCTTTATGGTCATTCCCATCAATCTCAATTACTTTCCAGCCAAAAGCTTTCCATTTTTCGCAAAATGGTTCCATTTTTAAAGTTCTCTCACAATAATCCAAACTTTGCATATGATTATGATCCACTATAGCCACAATATTATTAAGGTTATAATGATTTGCGAAGAGTGCTGCTTCCCATACAGCGCCTTCATCACATTCTCCATCTCCAAGAACAACATAAACTTTATGATCTTTCCTATCCTTTTTTGCCGCATAGGCCATTCCCACTCCTGCTGACAGTCCATGCCCTAACGATCCTGTTGAAAAATCAACTCCAGGTAGATGATGAGAAACATGTCCGGACAATCTACTTCCATTTTGATAATGTGTCTTTAACTCTTCTACAGAAAAAAAATTATTCTCTGCTAATGCTGCATAAATAGACGCTCCCGCATGACCTTTGCTTAAAATCATTCTGTCCCTATTCTCCCACTTAGGATTTTGAGGATTAACCTTTAAAACATCTGTATATAAAACAGCCATAATGTCGGCTACAGACATTATGGCTGCCACATGGCTTCCTCCTGATAAATGTGTCATTTCTATACCGTGACGTCTAATCTTCCACGCCAACTGTTCACTTGTTATTTTCCCCATCATTTCCACTCCTATCTTAGTTCTATTTTGAAATTTTATCTAACATATTGAGCTGTTCTTGCGTAAGTTTCCATCCAAATGCCTCTGAATTTGCTCTCACTTGATATGCATTTTTTGCACCTGCTAATACAACTGACTGTGGCAAATAATCAAGAATAAACCTAATTGCTATTGCTGACAATGGTCGTCCTACGTCATTAGAAATCTTTTTCATAACTTCTACAATTTCCAAATTCTTTAAAAGTTTCTTTCCATGAAAATTTACATATATATCTCGCGATCTTCTATCATTAGTCTGAAATGCTGTATTTTTATCGTATTTCCCAGTTAAAATCCCCTGACCTAAGCTTCCCCAGGTACAAGGTGTTAATCCTATATTTTCAGCAAAATAGTTTATGTCTTCCTCATTCTTTCTACATGCCAAACTATATTCATCTTGAAAACTCGCAAATACCCCCTTGAACTCTTGAAGTTCTTCTATATCTTTTTCATGAATATTTGAAAGTCCAAAATATCTTACATAACCTTTCTTTTTTAGTTCTTCTAATTTATCTACCACAACACTTAATGGCGTTTTTCCATCTCTGTAATGAATTTGATATAAATCAATATAATCTGTTTTCAGCCTTCTTAGGCTGCTTTCTACTGCAGTTTGAATCCATTGTGGGCTGTTATCATAAAATGTTTTTCCATTTTCAACTCTTACTCCAAACTTTGATGCAATGACAACTTTTTCTCTTTTCCCCTCTAAAGACTTTCCTAAAAGTTCTTCTGATTTTCCTAATCCATATGTATCTGCTGTATCGAAAAAATTTATTCCATTCTCAAACGCCTCTTGAACAGCATTAATTAAATTTTCATCCTGAATATTTCCCCAACCATGCCCTCCTAATGGACAGCCTCCCATGCATAGTCGGGAAACTCTCAAATCCGTATTTTTTAATGTTATATATTCCACTTTTACTTCGCATCCTTTATTATGAATTTTTTCGCTTTAATAATAACTTTATGAATAGTCTCTATTAGTATTTCTACATCTGTTTTAAACGAAACAGTTGCGACATATTTGAGTCTTAGTTTGTTTTTCTTTTTTAATACATATTTTTCATAATTATCATCCGCATTTTCGCTTCCTACAATTTCATCCAAATTTATAAATTCAATAGAACTAAAATCTGTTATTCCCGGCCGTACCTGCAAAATCAACTTTTCTGCACCTTTATATTGCTCTGTATATTTCACTAATTCTGGTCTTGGACCTATAAATGACATTTCTCCACGTAATATGTTCAAAAGATTAGCTGTTTCATCCAATTTTGTTTTTCTAAGGAAATTCCCCACTTTTGTTATCCGTGGATCATTCAGCGCTGTAGTTCCTCCTCCTATTTTATCTGCATTTTGAACCATAGTTCTAAACTTGAAAATTCTAAAGTTTTTCCCTTTATATCCACCTCTCTCTGCTCGATATAGAACAGGGAGTCCCGTTTCTAACACTATAGCTATACTTATTATGATATAAACAGGCCAAATAATAAGAAATGCTATTATTACAAACACCATATCTAAAATCCTTTTTAATATTCTGTTGTAAAAAGATTTGTATGCTTTAAAATTTTTAATAGGAAATTCACCGTTTAAAATACTATCATCATTAAACATATTATTCGTTCGATTATTCGTTTTCTTCCCCATCTCTATTTATCTCTTTCTCATTTCTTTTTGCTTTTCTATCACCATTCCACAGGGAATTCTCTCTCCCTCAGGAATTCTGCTTCCTTTGATTATAGCCCCGCAGTCCAGATGGACTCCATCTTCCAAAACGCAATCATAGTCAATTAGGCTTCCTATGGAAAGGATACATTCTTTCCCGATGGTTGCTCCTGTATGTACAACTGCTTTCGGAAAGATTACTGTCCCCTCACCAATCGTTGCCGACGGACTGACATATGCTTCTGGATGAATCAACACTGGAACTGAAAAACCAAATCGTTTTGCTTTTGCATACAGTTCCAATCGTTTTCCATAATCTCCAACTGCCGGAAATACTTCCTGGTATTCTTTTTTAAGTAGCGGCAGATCCTGGAGTTTTCCAAGAGCTTCTGACTTCAGATCATCCAAGAAATCGATCTTATTATAAATCGGATTCCCATCTGAATACCGCATGGCTCTTGCTGTCTCAGCCACTACATGTCCGTGACCTCCTGCTCCTAAAATCAGAAGATTCGTCATCTTCCCTCACTCCTCACTTTTTCCACAAAAATAAGGATCTCCGTTTCCGAAAATCCTCCTCTTCTCTATCTTCTTTCTCCTGTTTCTGCTTTTTCCTATTGTGTTTCTTCTATATATAATAGATCCGATATTGCTTTCTGCAGATCCCTTATTCTTCCCCTTTTAGCCGAACACTCAGAAGAACGGTTCGCTTTTTCCCAAACAGCTCTTTTTCTATGACTACGTACCTCTTCCGTATCCTCTTTCTCACCACATTGCCGATATAACGGGAGAGCGGCGTTCCTGCCCAGACGATATTTCCTTCTTCATCGACCTGGATTTCTGATCGTTTGACAAGATAAACTTCTTTTCCATCTTTCTCCTCGACTGTGATCAGGCTTTCCAGAAATTCCTGTTCATCTTCACGAACCGGAAGAAATTCTTCTTCTCCATCACTTAAAAGTTTGGAAAGCTTCGGTACTTTTTTTAGTTGATAAAATAAAGTTTCCGGAGCCTGTGTCTGCACGAACACATATCCCGGAAACAGCACTTCCTGTTGAATCTTATGTTTTCCTTTTAGCCTCCAGCAGGTCTCCCGCCGGATGAAAAAGCTTTTTTCGCATATCGTCTGTGGCAGCATAGATTTTAGTACGTCTGTTAGTTCTTCTTCTCTTCCAGTCGTCGTCTGTATGACATACCACATGACTTCTCCTCTCCTGGGAAGTATGTCCAAATTTGACATAGCTTCGCCATATCTACAGTGAAAGATTTTTTTAGTCTTTCACCCCAGACTTCAAATTTTCTCTTTGTCCGTTCTCTTCCACAGCCATGGCTTCTTACCACAGATGTTTCTGGAACTTCTTGTCCTGTCCGCACTTCCTGTTTGGAAATACTATTTTAGCTCTTTGATACAATTTCAAGGCCAGCCCAGAGTCCTTTTCTCTGATACTGATCCATCCGGCAGTCCAGATGCGCCAGACGTTTATGTCTGTCGATTTTTTGGATCTGACTTTCATGCCCACAAAGCGGCCCTTCGGTCACGCAGGTTTTCCCTTCTCTGATATATCCCCGTGACATGGGTACGTGATGGTCTCTTCCACCCAACTCCTTCAGAAACCGTTCTTCACCAGAATCAATCGGGATGGAATCCTGCGCCTCCTCCAGTACTTTCGACTCTTCTGTTTTCAGAAAGAAATATCCTGACAGAAGAGGCTCGCAGATCAGATGCCAGCTTCCTTCATATCGTTTCATCTTCTCATAGGTAATGATAAAGGCCCTGCAGGCCTTCCCGTCATGTCTTTGATTCCATTCTTCTGCTGTCTGTTGTTCCATTCCTGCTTTACATCTTACTGCGTACCAGATGACGTCCACCACCTACTGCAATTTCGCAGAGTGTAATACTCTCGGAAATAGGAAAACCAGGAAAGAAATGATCTGGATACAGGCTTGTTTTTTGAGGAACTCAGAGATGACAAGAATCCTGACGCAGATAAGATTCAGAAAAGACAGGGCAGACCAATCTCGATAAGAAGTAGCAGAAACGATGTTGATCGACATAAATCGACCAAAGATCTGACGTAAAATACCGGGCTTTCAAGGGTAAAACGGGGATCTTATTTCGGAAATTTCGAAAAACTTTGTCCACAATTCTGTCCTCATCCCGAAATCCCGGCTTTTACAATATGTTCCACCATAATAGAATTGCATTTTTGTTTTGTTGTGTTATAATTAGGGAGGTGAAAACTAACAGTTGGTTTTCACTGTTTCTGATACAAAAATAACGGGATCGCAGAGTATTACACTCTGCGATTTTCTTTCCATTCACTGTTTGTTTCCTGTTCTCTCCTTTATCAAATGCCAAGCGACCATTATCCGGCGATTAGCTCGGAGAGCTTTTCCATGTTATCCCGTTTCATTTCCATGGATGGGTGGACGTACCGGTTCAGGGTGATATTAACGCTTGCGTGCCCCAAGATCTCGCTGAGGCTTTTGATGTCAAACCCCAGTTCAATGCACCTGGTCGCAAATGTATGACGCAGAGCATGATAATTTGCCTCCTGAATACGCGATTTCTGTAAAATCTTTTTGAAATGGTACTGTAAGGTTCGGGGTTCCACAAAGCTGTTTGTTTTTCCCGTCAACAAATATTCATTTCCATAGCGCTGATACCCCTCCAGAATCTGGGCGACGCCGTCTGGAATAGGAATGTGGCGGATAGATTTCCTGCTTTTTGGCGGAGTGATAATAATCCGGGTCCGTTTTTCTTTTTCCTGATCCTGCATCCGCTTTTGGGATGGTCTTGTACTTGTCGGCTGTTTGTTTTGAATCCGCTGCATAGTTTTCTGGATATAGACTTCTTTTTCCCGGAGATGGATATCCCCCCAGGTCAAGGCGCAGAGTTCTCCGATACGAAGTCCTGTAAAGAGAGTGAGAAAAATGCCGCAGTTCATCGGGGAGGGATATTCCATCAGATAACGGATAAGCTGCTCCTCTTCTTCCCGGCTTAAAATCCGCATCCGGGATTCTTCCTTTTTAATCGTGATTTGGGAAAGGTCGCAGTCCAGTCTTTGATAGCGGGTATTGATGTAGCGGATCACGTTTCGGACGACGCCCAGAATATCAGTCACGGTTTTGGCAGCCAGAGGTTCCATTCCCTCTTTTCCCGTCAACATTGTGTTGATAAACTCGTCAATCATCTCCGTATTGAGCCTTCCTAGTAGCACTGCCCCGATCTCCTGATCGATATGCAGTTCAATAAGATTGACATATTTAACATAGGAAGATTCTTTAATTCGCGGTCGTATGTAATCGAGCCACCTGTAGAGGAATTCGGAAAATGGTTTTTCCGCCTCAGGCAAATTCTGGATTCTGTGTTCTTTTTGTACCATTTCTTTTGCTTCCTGCAATTTCTGTTTGACTTGGGAGTAAGATTTTGCGTATACCGAGCGGTATCTGGCCCTGCCGTCCTTGGCTCTGTCCGCAATGTATCTGCCTTCCCAGCGTCCGTCTTTCCTTCTGTAAATATTTTCTCCTTTTCTTGCCATGTCCTTTTCCTTTCTCTTTTGCGATAGTTCCGATCGTATTTCTCTCCTGTCTGAATCGGCTTTTGCTCGCTCAGGACTGACCTTATATCTGCCCTCCTTCCCTGTATTGCGTGCTGTTATCTGCTCTGGTTTCCATTATCCCGGTACTTTTTCATTCTGTCACTGAGCTTTCAGGTCTTTTCCGGCTGATGGGTGATCGTGTCCGGCAAAACACAGCACTTCCTGGTTCTGTCTTTTCCATTATTACACAAAGCGTTTACTGCTTGAAGTGGCTTTCGGACACAATTAAGACAACCCTTTTTTCTGTAACACAAAAAACCGGAAATCTCCGGCCAGAGACAGGCCAAAAACTTCCGGTTCTGTATATGTGCTGTTTTATACATTGCTTTTTACTTGCTGTGCAACGCGGCGAAAAGCAGTATCCAGGTCTTCCAGGATATCATCAATGTGCTCGGTTCCAATGGAAAGCCGAATCGTATTTGGACGGATGCCCTGCTCCTCCTGCTCTTTTTGAGTAAGTTGAGCATGGGTCGTTGAGGCCGGATGAATCGCCAGGGATTTTACATCCGCCACATTGGCCAGGAGGGAAAAGATCTCCAGCGAATCAATAAACGTTTTCGCCTCCTCGGCTCCGCCTTGAATCTCAAACGTAAAGATGGAAGCCCCTCCTTTCGGAAAGTAGGAATCATAGAGACGCTTTTGCTCTGCGTCCTCGGATATCGAAGGATGATGTACGCGGGCTACCTGCGGATGATTGTGAAGGTAATGCACCACCTTCAGCGCATTTTCTACATGGCGCTCCACCCGGAGGGAAAGGGTCTCCAATCCCTGCAAAAGCAAAAAGGCATGAAACGGGGAAAGCGTTGCTCCCATATCCCGAAGCGTAATAGCTCTTAATTTTGTCACAAATGCCGCTCCCGGCGCCGCCTCTGAAAATACGACGCCATGGTAGCTTGCGTTAGGCTCGGTAAGGGACGGGAATCTGCCGGATGCCGCCCAGTCAAAGGAGCCGCCTTCCACAATAATGCCGCCCATGGTTGTCCCATGTCCCCCGATAAATTTTGTCGCCGAGTGGACAACAATGTCCGCTCCGTGCTCAATCGGCCGGATCAGATACGGAGTTGCAAAAGTATTGTCAATGACAAGCGGAATCCCATGGGCGTGAGCTGACCTGGCTGCCGCCTCAATATCAGTGATATCGGAATTGGGATTTCCAAGTGTCTCAATAAATACTGCCTTCGTATTTTCCTGAATTGCCTCCTCGTAAGCCCCCGGTCTGGCAGGATCAATAAAGGTCGTCGTAATCCCATATTCCGGCAGAGTGTGAGCCAACAGATTGTAGGTCCCGCCGTAAATATTGTTTGCCGCCACAATGTGGTCTCCCTGGCCGGCAAGTCCCTGGAACGTATAACAGATCGCCGCTGCACCGGAGGCTACCGCCAAAGCTGCCGTTCCTTTCTCCAGAGCCGCGATCCTCTGCTCAAAGACAGCCTGGGTCGGGTTTGTCAGACGCCCGTAAATGTTGCCTGCTGCCTTAAGACCGAACCTGTCTTGTGCGTCCTGGCAGTCGTGAAATACATACGAGGACGTCTGGTAAATCGGAACCGCCCGTGCGTCTGTTGCCGGGTCTGCCTGCTCCTGTCCCACATGAAGCTGTAATGTTTCAAATCTTAAGTTTCTCTCGTCTCGTGTCTGTGTTTTTTCCATACTCTGTTTTCCTTTCCTGTCATACCTTGTGCTGCTTGGGTTTCATAATTTTATTTCCATCATCAACTTCCATTATCAGGGCCATCACTACTTGCCATGCAGTGTTTATTTACTCAGTAAATAACGGTGTTGAATAATAACGGTCACCCGAATCCGGTAAAAAGACAACGATGGTCTTTCCTCTATTTTCCGGTCTTTTTGCAAGCTTTACTGCTGCCGCAAGGGCCGCCCCAGCAGAAATTCCTACCAAAATTCCTTCTTTTTTCGCAAGCTCTTTTGCACTGGAGTAAGCCTCCTCGGATCCAATCGTCAGGATCTCATCGTAGCATTCCGTATCCAGCACCTCCGGCACAAATCCCGCACCAATTCCCTGAAGCTTATGTGGACCTGCCTTCCCTCCGGAAAGCACCGGCGAATCCGACGGTTCTACCGCCACAACCTGAATCTTCGGGTTCTTCTCTTTCAGGAAGCGGCCCACTCCGGTAATCGTCCCGCCTGTACCGACGCCCGCTACAAACAGATCTATCATTCCGTCTGTATCCCTCCAGATCTCCGGTCCTGTAGTCTCAAGATGAGTCCTCGGATTGACCGGATTTTCAAACTGACCGGGAATAAAACTATTTGGAATCTCCCGAGCCAGCTCCTTTGCCTTATCAATGGCCCCAGTCATCCCAAGCGCACCATCAGTCAGAACGATCTCTGCTCCATACGCCTTCAGAATATTTCTGCGCTCCACACTCATCGTCTCCGGCATCGTCAGGATCAGCCGGTATCCAAGCGCCGCCGCCATCGAAGCAAGCCCAATACCTGTATTGCCCGAAGTGGGCTCAATCAATACCGCCCCTTCCTGTAAAAGACCATGCTCCCTGGCATCCAGAATCATCGCTTTCGCAATCCGGTCTTTCACACTCCCTGCCGGATTGAGATACTCAAGTTTCAACAAAATCCGCACTTCCAGGCCAAGTCTCCTCTCCAGATTCCCCGCCTCAAGAAGCGGCGTATTACCAACCAGCTCCAATACACTGTCAAAAATTCTCATACAAAGTCCTCCTTTTTTATCGGGCCATGTACCGATATATGGCCTTAATTCACTTATTTCCTATTTTCTTTATAGGAATTATATGAAAAACAAAGCGCTTTGTCAAGGGATTTCTTGATATTACTATTTAGCGATAAGCGAATATTTCCTTGCGTAAGATGTAAAAAGGATTCCATGAGAATCCGGGCTTTATAGATCCCGGATTCTCATGGAATCCTCGTTTAGATAATGTATTCGTTTCCTTTTTGCTTTTCCCATGTAACGAGATCAGCGAGTGTATAATGGTCAATCACACTTCTAACCGCAGTATCAAGCTCCTTCCACAGCCTGAGTGTGGTACACGATCCGGACCGTGGACAATGATTTTCCTCTGTCTCCAGGCAGTCCACCGGAACCATACTCCCTTCTGTCAGTCTCAGAATGTCGCCTACCTTATACTGGTCTGCGCGATATTTCAGAAGATAGCCGCCCTGTGCTCCCCGCAGACTTCGGACATAGCCTGCTTTGGCAAGAATGGAGGCGATGCTTTCCAGATATTTAACGGAAATCTCCTGGCGCGCAGCCACATCCTTTAAGCGAACCGGTCTTCCCTGGTCATGCAGAGCCAGATCCAGCATCAGCCTGAGCGCATATCTGCCTTTCGTTGATATTTTCATGTCATTCCCTCCCAATCTTCTTCTGTTATCATACCTGTTTGGGCGGGAATCCGTCAAGTGCGCGATTGTTATCTTTTCTTTTTTTCTTCTGCGAGGAAAGATGCGCCGAGTGCTCCTGCGTAACGTCCATTCTCAGTCATTTCCACGTGTTTTCCGATTTTCTTACTGAGTATTTGGGTGAAATAGTCGCTGTGGCTGAGTCCTCCGGTCAGAATAATGTGATCCGGGAGCTCCTTTCTCTGTGCGAGCTGCGCTACCTTAGCAGCGACAGAATCCACAACGCCCGCCGCAATATTTTCTCTCTTCTGTCCTTCTCCGATGTAGTTAATCACTTCAGACTCTGCAAAGACCGTACAAAGAGAGCTAATCGGAAGCACCGTTCCTGCAGCCGCCATCTCAAAGAGTTCGTCGATGGTAACGCCCAGACGGTTTGCCATAATCTCCAGGAATTTCCCGGTTCCGGCGGAACATTTATCATTCATCAGGAAGTCCACAACCATACCCCGTTCCACGAGGATCACTTTTGTATCCTGTCCTCCCACGTCGATCACCGCACAGTCACCCTTTGCCAGCTCCCGGCCGCCTCTTGCGTGACAGGTGATTTCCGTGATGACATAATCCGCAAAATCTACGGCTACACGGCCGTATCCGGTGGCCACGACTCTTGTGTCATCCTGCTCCACGTCTGCCCCCAGTTGTTTTAACTGTTCCCTGATTTTCTTCGTTGTCTCTTTACTGCTCCATCCCGTCGGCAGGACAAAATGTGCATTGGCATCTCCTCTTACAACCACCTTGGATGCCGTAGATCCAATATCAATTCCTACGTAATTCATGTTCCTTTCCTCCGCCATGCTTTGGGGACGCAATGTGTGCGTCCCCACCTTATTTTATAACGAATCATCTATCCGCGAACCGAAACTCTGTAGCCGAATCCTCCTATTATTTAACAATACCGATCACGGTTCGGATTTATATCTCTTCTGATTTCCGCAATCCGGAGAATCTCGATCTGTTTTGCCGCTACAATCATGCGGACCGCCTCCAGATCTTCCTTCTGTACCAGAAGGGAAATACCGCAGCATTTGCTTGCCTCACGCGGCGTCGGGGCAATTGTGCATGGAAGCCTGCGTTCTTTCATTTCCCGATAAAGCCGCATCCCATTGTCGTGGTTCGGGAAAAGCACATAATACGAAATCATGCCGCCACCAACTTCCCTTAACTGTTTAACATCTCAATAAACGCACTGATTCTAGTCCGAAGCTGCTGTGCGTCACTGTCCGTGTAGTCCGTCTCAATGCCGAGCACCGGAATCCCGGCCTCTTTCAGCGCCCGCTCTACATGGTATCCCTCTGTATCGTAAAGGCTGCAGAACTTCAGATTGACGTCGATCACTCCGTCCACCTTATATTCCTTTGCCAATCTGAGAATGTCGTCAATCCGGGCAGAATTCGGCGTAAAACATGCACAGTTGATTCCCATGTAGCGTTCAGCCAGGTGATCGATCTGCTCGTCCACGGTTCCCTCCGCCTCGTCTACAAGACGCTCGAAATATCTCGTTCCGGTACACATTTCTTCGCAGACTACCGCACCGCCGCTGGTCTCCACCAGGTTATGTAGTTTCCAGTTCGGAATGGCAAGCGGCGTACCGGTCAGCATAATTCTCTTTGTTCCCGCCGGGAAAACGCTGACCCCGTCTTTCACTCTCTGCTCAAGCTCATCGCAGAGCTTATTCGTCATCTCAGTAAATCGTGCAGGATCATCATAAAATGCGATCTGAGAAATCAGAAGCACGTCCTTTCCACTGATCGGAAGCTTTTCATTCTTTCTTAAATCATAAAGTCTGGAAAGAGCGCGTCTTTTGTTGTTGATGAGGACAATCGCACTGTGCAGGGACTCAGCAGTCACCTGATTTCCTGTCATCTCTTCCACAACTTTCCGGAAAGTACGGATCTCATCCGCCCATGCTTTGACGTCCTTTTTCCGCTTCATCTGTGGAAGATCCATGACATGAACCGGCACATCCTCCGCCAGGATCTCCCATGCTTTCTTCTTACCGTCACAGGTTGTCTCTCCGACATACATATCCGCGATCCGGAAAAACGGACAGGTCCGGTCAAGTCTCGCCCCAACAGACGCCTTGATCAACGGGCAGGTATTGGTTGGAAGTACTTTCTCACCACCTGGAACCCAGAATTGAGAACCGCCGCAAAGTCCCGTTGCGATAGCATCCGCCGCAAATACAACTTCATCCGGAACATACACACAGAAAGTTCCAAAAACCTTTCCACCTTTTTTTTGATGCTCTATCAACTCTGCCGGACGGACTCCATGAATTTCCGCTACAACAAAATTATAGTAATCCATGCCCTCCGGTCTGTTCTCCTGAGAAAGGTATACATCGCCAAACGCCTGCGGAAGCACTTCACAGAGCTGGTCATGTGTCTCTACATCCATCCCAAGCTCTTCCCACATTTTGTGATAATCTGCCATTTCTTTTTTCCTCCTTTGTCACGAAAGAAAGACACGGCTGCCTGATATCCTGGCCCTGTCTTTCATCATTTTCCTTATTTATAAGGGTAACATATTTCCTGAGGCTCTTCCATTTTGACGAGCAGATTCCATCATCGTTTTTTCGCATATACGCGCTCATTTATAGATACGATCTATTCAACAATCCCTTTTTGCGATTTCCTTTACCGCCGCTATCCCAATTTCGATTTCTGCTTCTGTATTCACTTCACTAAAGGAAAACCGCACGGTGCCTTTTGGGAATGTCCCAAGACTCTGGTGCGCCAACGGCGCACAATGCAGTCCCACCCGTGTCATAATCCCAAACTCCTGCTCTAATCGAAATGCTGCCAGCGCATTGTCCTGGTTCGGAAAATCCACAGATACGACCGCCGTCCGGTTTTCTATTGTCCGCTCCCCGATAATCCGAACGCCGTCCAGTCCATCCACCCCCGCAAGAAACTGGCGTGTGAGCGCATCCTTCTTTTGTCGGATGGCGTCGATGCCTGTCTCTTCCAGATAGGAAAGAGCCGTATGAAGTCCGATAATGCCTGGAAGATTGATCGTGCCGCTCTCGTACTTGTCCGGCAGCTCTTCCGGCTGAGAAAGCAGATCCGAATAACTCCCGGTACCGCCCATGATCACCGGACGGACACTGGCATTCAGCTTGGGCGAAATCAGGAATCCCCCGATCCCCTGCGGCCCTTTCAGACCCTTGTGACCGGTGAATGCAAGAAAATCAATCCCGCACGTCTGCATATCGATCGGAATCGTTCCCGCGCTCTGGGCGGTATCCACCGCAAAAAAGACGCCATGTTTCCGGCACACCGCACCGATCTCTTCAATCGGAAGAATGGTCCCGCACACATTGGACGCATGAAGCACCAGCACCAGCTTGGTGGACGGGCGGATCTGCTCCTCCACGGCCTTTGCCGTCACCTCGCCCGTCACAGACGTCCTTGCAACAGCGTAGGAAATCCCACCTGTTTCACAAAGATGAAAAAGGGGACGCATCACTCCGTTGTGCTCCAGTCCGGAGACTACTACATGATCTCCGGGGCAAAGAAGTCCTTGCAATAACATATTTAACGACCATGTCACGCCCGGTGTAAAAATCACTTGTCTGGAACTTTCCGCATGAAATAATTTTGCAAGCAGATCTCTGGTGTCCAGTACACGTCCTGCCACCTCGTATGCCCCCTCGTAGCCACCACGATTGATATTAAAAGCACCCTCATGTAACAGATGAGCCATAGCGTCCCCCACTCCAGGTGCTTTCGGAAACGCCGTACTCCCATTATCAAAATAGATTCTTTCCATTCTTTTCCCTTTCCGGGGACGTATTCCGACGCCAAATGCTTTGTCCCCTTTCTACATGACCCGAATATTCGATACCAACCAGCGTGAGTCCTTGAGGTGGTGCTGTCACTCCGGCCTCGGTACGTTCTTTTGCGTCGAGGATCTCTTTGATCTGTTCCGGCTGATAGAAGCCACGGCCAACCCGGATGAGTGTACCGGCGATGATACGTACCATGTTGTATAGGAAGCCGTTTCCACTGACGCGGATCTTGATTTCCTCTCCGTCCCGAATGACGTCAAGGCTGTAAATCGTGCGGATCGTGTCGTCTGTGTTTGTCCGGATGTTGCAAAAGCTCTTGAAGTCATGGGTGCCGGTCAGATAATTTGCGGCTGCCTGCATCTTCTCTTCATCCAGTGGGAAGGAGACGTGGCTTGTGGTCAGTCGGCAAAGGGGATTTGGTATCGGACTGTTTAAAATGTGGTATTCATAATACTTCGTGCAGTCCTGGTATCTCGGATGCCATCCCTGTGGTACTTCTTCGGAGTGGATCACGACAATGTCTTCCGGAAGCTTCTGATTGACTGCACATGCGAAACGCCCCGGCGGAATTGTGCTATTTGTATCAAAAACTGCTATGTTTCCCAGTGCATGAACTCCGGAGTCCGTCCGGCTTGCCCCGATGACGTGGATCTCCTCTCCGGTAAGCCTGCTTAGTTGCTGATTCAGTACCTCTTCAATGGTAATGCCATTGGGCTGGATCTGCCAGCCACAGTAGTTGGTGCCGTCGTAGGCAACCGTCAGTTTGATTCGTCTCAATGTTCCGTCTCCTTACTTGACTTTTTTGTTCTTTTCATTTTACCATACCCCCGGAAAAGAAGACATGGTTTCTTCCTTATTTCTTGTACATTTTCCGGATCCGTGATAAGATAATCTGCGAGGTGAATAAAGATGAACAAGAAAGAATTAGCTGAAATCAAAAGGCAGTTTTCTCCTGCCAACTGTGCGATTACCCGGATCTGCGGCTGCTATGTAGACGCAGAAAAGACTGTGAAAACCAAGTCCAAAGATGCGTTTCTCTCTCTTCCCGAAGAAGAGATGTTTAAATATTTCGATCTGTTGAAAAAGACGCTTTCCGGAAGTATCGGGAAGAATCTGATAGACATGGAATTTCCTCTGGAGCAGGAGGCATCCGGCGGCACCCAGGAATTCCTTCTGCGGCTTCGGGACAGTAAGCTTCAGGATGACGCGCTTTTAGATGAATTTTACCAAAAGATCATTGACTTTTATAATTATGGGGAAAATTATTACATTATTCTGATCCACGCCAATTACGACATTCCGGGAAAATCTTCTGACGGGGAAGAGATGTTTGATGCCTCGGACGAGGTGTACGAGTTCCTCCTTTGCAGTATCTGCCCAGTGAAGCTTTCCAAGGCTGGGCTCTGCTACAACTCGGAGACAAACCATATTGAAGACCGGATCCGGGACTGGATCGTGGAGATGCCGGATATCGGATTTTTGTTCCCGGCGTTTACGGATCGTTCTACTGATATTCACAGCCTGTTGTACTACTCGAAAAACGCAAAGGAATTTCAGGATGATCTGATCGACAATGTTCTCGGATGCCATGTGCCGATGCCTGCAGGACACCAGAAGTCTGCATTTCAGTATCTGGTAAGTGATACATTGGGAGACGCATGCAATTTTGACACGGTCAAAACGCTGCACGACCAGCTCACGGAACTGATCGAAGAGCACAAAGAGGAGCCGGAGCCGCTGCGTCTGGAGAAAACAGATGTGAAGAAGCTTCTGGAGCGGAGTGGGGCAAAAGAAGAGCATCTGGAGCAGTTTGACCGGGAGTTTGAGGCCGCCGCGGGGGAGACCTCCTCACTGCTTGCCTCCAATGTAGCCAACACCCGGACCTTTGAGGTCAAGACTCCGGATGTAATGATCAAGGTCCATCCCGACCGGACCGATCTGGTAGAAACCCGGCTGATCGACGGGATTCCATATCTGATGATCCAGCTCAGCGACAGTGTGGAGGTCAACGGAATTCCTGTGACAAATAAAAATATGACTCCTCTTGAGGAATAACCGCCGCGAGCGTTTCCAGTTTTTTCTGAAAACGCTCGTTTTCTCTTCGGTGATAAATCAAATTCTGACTTACAAACTACCCGTCTTTTCTACATACCGGCTGCCGGATTACAGTTTTCAGCCTTTCCGGCGCTGTTCGCCTCGGATCACTCAGATAGATTTCATGGTGCTTTCTCCCCTCTGACAGATCTACCCGATATCCCGCTTCCTTCACATATTCTTCCATCTTCCGGATTGTTTCCGGCTCCTCATCGTAGCTTCCGATGTGCATACATTGGACACAGAGTCCTTCCTCATAGCGAAAATACTCTGCCTTGGAAACGTCTATCCCTTTCTTTTGTTCCACTTCTCTCTTCGCCCATGTGAACTCGTCCGGTGTGACAAATTCCGGGAGCCGGATCATGGAAATCCATTCCAGTTCGTTCTTTCTTGTGTAATCGATTCCTTCCATCCCCTCCTGCTGCCATAACCCTTCCAGGGGAGGCACTACATAAGAGAAATACCCCTCTATTTTGTGGGAACCTTTGTAACTCATTTTAATCGTAAATGCAATGCTGTACAAAGTCCCCATAGCTTTCTTATAGTCTCCCCCCGGCTCGTTTGGATTGCCCCTGCCCCGGACAGCTACATACTGCATCTCCGGCACCATGATAAGCCCCGGCTTTTGAGGCGGAAGATAAAATTCTTTGTACTCCTTCTTATAATCAAATGCCATCTTTGTACACTCCTTTCAGATGTTCCACACGCTTTTTAAGATCCAACTCAAAGGCCGCGTCATCCAGTGCGGGGGCCCTTGTCTCCCGCCAGATGGAACATGGCATCTCCCGGCAGGAAGCACAGCTTGTCCATCGCCTTTTGTTGACCGCGCATCCATAAATCGGACACGCTTTCCCCTCCGGAGCATGAAAGACCTTGCCATTACATTCGTTACATCCCAGGCAGATAGTCCCATAGCAATCACATGCTTTACAATCCGCGCCGCAACAGGTAATCCCCAGAATTTCTCTCTGGCGTTTCCGACTGAAACCATTCAAGACAAGGTGATACGCCTCATCCAGCATATTTTGCATCAGTGTATCCGGCACCGCCCCATCCGGGCGGATCGAATTCCAGTGCACCTTATCCGAATAATATCCCGGCACAATGTCCTCATATTGTGTCCGCAAAAACACTCCCCGGACCGGATCCAGCTTCAGGGTAATGTAATAAGGATTCTTTTTCTGATCCAGACAGATGGCCGCAAACATTTTCCCACCCACATGGTAACGAATCCAGTTCCAGGCCGGCTGAAAATCTTTTGTTACTCCTCGCTTTTTCAATACATAAGCATCCATCCAGTCATATTTCATGTTCTTTCCTCCTCTCATCGCTGTCTGAAATTTCTTCATACCGTTTTGCCATCCGGCGAATCCGCTCTTTCATTTCCCCACGCAGCTCTTTCGGACTTTTTAGCTCCACCTGATCACCGAACGTCAAAAGCCAGGAGAGGAGATTTTCCGCACTCGTATAATCTGCGTGAAACAATAGCCTTCCATCTTCTTGCTCTTCAAAACAGTTCTGACCGAACTCTTCCACCAGCCGCCATTTGCACGAAGCTTCAAAAAGAGCCTCTACCTGGATCCCACCCGGGAAAATCCGTTCATTACTCAAATCCGGCATAGGTACCTTCCGTCCCGTAAAAATCTCTTCGGACACGCACAGCTCCTCCATCCGGTTCAGCTTAAACATCCGAAAATCTTCCCGACTTTCACACCATCCCCAGACATACCAACTGGACCAGCGAAATACCAGATAATACGGCTCGATTCTGCGGAGGCTTTCCCCGGACGGCGCAAAATAACGAAACATCAGTAACCGCCGACCTTCAATGGCATATCGGATCTGCTCAATTTTGGGCGCCAATGTCGTTTTGTACCAGGATGACAAGTCAATCAGCACCGACTGGTTCCCGGTCAGGAAATCAGAGGATCCTGTGGATAGCTTTTCCATCAACTGACCGTAGCGATTCGTACCGTTGACACTGTCCAGACTCCGCAACCCCGCCAGAATGTCCTGCATCTCCGCGCGGGTCAAAACGGTCCGGTCCAGGCGGAAATTTTCCAGAATCGAGATACCACCGTCCCTCCCTTGCTCGGTCACCACCGGAATTCCTGCCATACACAGATCTTCGATATCCCGGTTGATCGTCCGTCTGGACACTTCAAACCGGCTGGCAAGCTCCGGCGCTGTCACCTTTTCTTTTTGTAAGAGAACGGATAAAATTCCGATCAGCCTGTCGATTTTCATAGTTCCTCCTTTTGCACTTACTATAACACAACAAACATGACACCTGTCTGTCATGTTTATTATAACAAAAAAGAATCTCTTGACGCTGTATTATCAAAAGATTCTTTTTCGATTCTTTCTTTTAAAAAATCCAAACATGGAACGGTAGAAATCTGCCCGCTGCCACCGCCACCACGACGTACACGATTACAATCACATACGCCCTGATATCCCGCCCACTGTACACGAGCGGCTTCATTTTCGTGCGGCCCTCGCCGCCCCGGTAACACCGGGACTCCATAGCCATGGCAAGGTCGTTTGCCCGCCGGAATGCCGACACAAAAAGCGGCACCAGTATCGGGATCATCGCCTTTGCCTTCTGGATTATATTTCCGCTGTCCAGATCTGCACCTCTCGCGATCTGAGCTTTCATAATCTTGTCTGTCTCCTCCAGAAGAATCGGGATAAACCGCAGGGCAATAGACATCATCATAGCAATTTCATGGACCGGAACATGAACCCGGTTCAGAGGTTTTAAGAGACTTTCGATGGCGTCTGTCAGCGCTGTCGGTGTTGTCGTAAAGGTCATAAGTGACGCTCCCATAATCAGGTAAATCAGCCGGATCGCCATATAGACCGCCGTCCGCAGCCCTTCTTCTGTCACCCGGAACACCCAGACATGCAGAAGTGTCCTGCCTCCGGTTGTCAGAAACAGGTTAAATAAAATCGTTATCAAAAGCAGAATAAAAATCGGCTTTAATCCTTTCAGGATAAACTTAACCGGAACTTTGGACAACCCGATGCAGCCGAACAAAAAAATCGTGGCAACCAGGTAACCAGGAACGCTCCGAAATAAAAATAGTGAAATCAAATACAACAGTGTACTGACAATCTTTACACGTGGGTCCAGTTTATGGATCGGACTTTGTGCCGGATAATACTGGCCTATGGTAATATCTCGTATCATTGTTTTAATACCCTTTCTATCTCATCGGCTGCCTCTTCCACAAGGGTGATATCTGTGGAGACCGGGATGCCCTGCGCTCTCAGTTCATGCATAAGATATGTCACTTCCGGTGCGGCAAGTCCCACTTCTTCCAGCCGTTTATAATGTCGGAAAACCCGTTTCGGTGTATCGTCAAAAATCTTTTCCCCGCGGTTCATAACGATGATCCGGTCTACATACCGTGCCACGTCCTCCATGCTGTGGGAGACCAGGATGACCGTCATGTGGGTCGTCTTCTGAAGCAGAGCGATCTGATCCAGGATATCGTCCCGCCCTTTCGGATCCAAGCCTGCGGTCGGTTCATCCAGCACCAAAACCTTGGGTCTCATGGCAAGGACGCCCGCAATCGCCACCCGCCGTTTTTGTCCGCCAGAAAGATCAAACGGAGAGGCATTGTACAGCGTTTCCGGAAAACCTACCATCTGAAGCGCCTCTTTTGCTCTCTGCCTGCACTCCTCATCGGAAAGTCCCTGATTCTTCGGTCCAAAGCATACGTCGCTCAAAACATCCGCTTCAAACAGTTGGTGCTCCGGATACTGAAATACCAACCCCACCTGCTGCCGGAGGGTCTTCATAGAATATCCTTCCTGGTAAATATTTTCTCCCTGGAAAAACAATTCTCCGCCGGTAGCCCGGATGAGTCCGTCCAGATGCTGGATCAGCGTCGATTTTCCGGAACCGGTATGCCCGATAATTCCGATAAATTCGCCCTGCCAAATATCCAGATCCACGCCTTTCATAGCGCGCTTCTCATAGGCTGTCCCCGGATTGTAGATATAATTCAGATTCTTCAGACGCAAAACCGGATCCCCGTCCGGACGGCTTTTCACCTCGTCCCTGTATACTTCCTTCCCGAGCGGATCCTGAATCCTTCCCCGCTCCCTGGCAAGGGAAACCACTTCCCGGCAAAGCGCCTCTCTTGTAAGGGTTCCGGCTGAAACCGGAAATCCCTTTCTGATCAGCTCGTCCGCCACCGCTGTCGCCTGCGGGACGTCCAGACGGTAATGCTTTAACAAATCCACCTTGGAAAAGATCTGCTCCGGCTTTCCCTCCATCACAACCTTTCCCTTGTCCATCACATAAATATAGTCCGCATCCGTGACTTCTTCCATATAGTGGGTAATCAAAATAACCGTCACTTTCTCTTGCTTCTGGAGATCCCGCACCGTCCGAATGACCTCCTTGCGGCCATTTGGGTCCAGCATGGCCGTCGGCTCATCCAGCACAATACATTCCGGCCGCATGGCAACTACTCCCGCAATCGCCACCCGCTGTTTTTGACCGCCGGAGAGCTTATTCGGAGAGCGGTAACGGTACTCCGTCATTCCTACCTTCTCCAGAGCATCGTCCACCCGCTGCCAGATCTCTTTCGTCGGCACGCCCAGATTCTCCGGGCCGAACCCGACATCCTCTTCTACCACCGTTGCAATGATCTGATTGTCCGGATTCTGAAACACCATACCTGCACTCTGGCGGATATTCCACAGCTCATCTTCGTCCTTCGTATCCCGTCCTCCGACCCACATCGTACCGCCTCCCGGAACGAGAAGTGCATTGATGTGCTTGGCAAACGTAGATTTCCCCGAACCATTATGTCCGAGAATCGCGATAAACCGGCCTTTCTCAATCTGTATATCCACCTCGTCGATAGCACGCTGCGTTCCGATGACATTCCCTTCATCGTCTCGTTTTTCATATTCAAATACAAGCTTGTCGGTTTTCACCATACTCATCTGCAATCAACCTCTTATTTCTTATACTTTTCCGTATTTCGTATAGTGTACCACATTCCGGCTCAATAGTAAAATAAATTCCCACAGGACGGGAGACTTCTCCCCGCCTGTGGGCGCCTGTTCTGCTCTCTATAAAGTTTCCGGAGCCGGATAGTCTTCTCCAAATGTATCGACCGTCACCTTTTTCATTCTCTGAGTTTCCAGAGGACGGTCACTGTAATCTGTGGCTGTCTCGGCAATCTTATTAACATGTTCCTGTCCTTCGATGACCTTACCAAATGCCGCATACGCACCATCCAGATGCGGAGCCGCCTCATGCATGATGAAAAACTGACTGCCTGCGGAATCCGGATGCATGGAGCGGGCCATGGAAAGAACGCCTGGTGTGTGCTTTAAGTCATTGGCTACGCCATTCTGCGCGAATTCTCCTTTAATCGAATAACCAGGGCCTCCCATACCTGTCCCGTCCGGGCATCCGCCCTGAATCATAAATCCACGGATCACTCTGTGAAAAATGAGCCCATCATAGAATCCCTTGCTGACAAGAGAAACAAAATTTCTGACTGTGTTCGGGGCGATCTCCGGGTATAATTCCGCCTTGATGATATCCCCATTCTCCATCTCAAAAGTAACAACTGGATTTGCCATGTCTGTCTTCTCCTTTTCTATATACGAATTTTCACTAAAACGATTGTATCACACGAAAGCGTGGCAGGCAAGAAATTCTAAAGCTATGCTTGTGTGGGTTTCTCTCAAAAATCCGGATTCTCAAAATCCAGATCGTACAAAACCATACCGCCCCGTTCCTCAAAGCCGGTATTCCAAAGCTCTGCGAAAGAAAACGTTTTCTTTTCTCCATACGTTGCCGTCTGTACCAGGAGATCCTCCTCTGATTCCTCATATCCGATCACCATAAACCAGTGCCAGATATAGTCCTCGAACACTTCCCGGTTCTGATGGCGAAGAAGCAAAAACGGAATCGGGAGACCTTGGTCAATCCGGGACTTCAATGCCTCCCATGCCTGATCTTGCGGCGCTTCCCCACGCACGACCTCCATCCTCAGCACAGGCCTGCCCGGATAAAAGTGATCCTTCAGATATCGGTAAAAGCCTTCCACAAACCACTCGGGATTTTTCACACCGCCAACCCGGGGCTTGATATATGGCTTCATCATCTGACTGAATCGTACATAATCCTCCTGCGTCAAATGCTCCACATCAAATGGATACCACCCTGTATTACCAAAATGCTTCGCAAAATAAATACACGAATCACATGCTGCCGCTGCCGCACATCCGCCGATATGCATTACTACATTAGAAAACCAGTCCTGGTTTCCGCCGATCGCGCCATCAATCTCAAAATAACTCAACTCCACCATAGCTTCTCCTTTTTGTTTCATCGTGATAGGGAGGGACGTGTCCCGATGCATCGGAACACGTCCCTCATATACGGACATATTATCTATCAATATAGATCATTGCTTCGTACGGGCGTAAAACTCCGCCTATATTTTCTGTGTTGTAGTTATGTATCAACAGCTCTTTCTTTTGCCATGTCTCAGGCAGCCTACACGGCGCCGGTTTATCGGTAAAATTTGCAATGACACACATCATCTCCTCGCCCGTTGTCCGTGTATAAGCAAAAATCTGTGGATCTTCTTCGAGTAAGAGCTGAAACTCCCCTTGTGTGAAGACCATGTTCTCCTTCCGTAATTTTATCAGCTTTTTATAGTAGTTGTAAATAGAATCCGCATCCGAAATTTCTTTTTTTGCGTTGATCTCTAAATAATTAGGATTGACTTCTATCCATGGGGTTCCATCGGTAAAGCCTCCATTTTTACTGTCATCCCATTGCATCGGCGTGCGGGCGTTGTCCCGTCCTTTCGCATAAACGGAACGAAGAATCTCCTCTTTTTTGTACCCGGCTTCCAGTCTCTCTTCATACATATGGAGCGTTTCAATGTCCCGGTAATGAGTGATATCCGGAAATCTGACATTCGTCATTCCCAGCTCCTCTCCCTGGTAGATGTATGGTGTTCCTTGCATCCCATGTAAAACTGTCGCCAGCATTTTTGCGGATTCTTTCCGGTATTCCTTGTCATTGCCCCATCTGGAAACAATCCGCGGCAGGTCGTGATTATTCCAAAACAGACTGTTCCAACCACAGCCATACAACTCTTTCTGCCACTTTGCAAAATTTTTCTTCAATTCCACGAATGGCAACGGGCTCAGATCCCATTTTTCTTTTCCCGGCTCCTGATCCAGCATCACATGCTCAAACTGAAACACCATAGAAAACTCGCTGCCGTCCGGATTACTGTAAAGCTTTGCAATCTCCGGAGTAGCACCCCAAGTTTCCCCCACTGTAATCAAGTCCGCTTTTTGGAATGTCTCGCGGCTTAATTCCTGAATCCATTTGTGAAGCTTCGGGCCATTCGCTGTAATTCCTCTGTCCGGCTCTTTCGCGATCTGATCAATCACATCCAGTCGGAATCCTCCCACTCCTTTGTCCATCCACCACAAAATCATATCATAAATTTCCTGTCTGACTTTCGGATTTTCCCAGTTTAAATCCGGCTGCTTCACAGAAAACTGATGAAAATAATACTGCTCAAGCTCTGGCACCCATTCCCATGCCGGCCCGCCAAAAGATGCTCTCATCTCATTCGGAAGAATCCCTTCCTCTCCGTCACGCCAAACATAGTAATCATGGTACGGATTGTCCTTGCTCTTTTTCGCCTCCCGGAACCACCGATGCTCATCGGAAGAATGATTCAATACCAGATCCATGATGATCTTGATTCCTTTCTTATCTGCTTCCGCAATCAGGCGTTCCATATCCTCCAGACTCCCAAACATCGGATCAATGTCCTGATAGTCCGAAATGTCGTATCCATTGTCATCCTGCGGGGAACGGTATACCGGCGAAAGCCAGATTGCGTCAATTCCCAAATCCGACAGATAATCCAGCCTCGAAATGATCCCCGGAAGATCTCCGATTCCATCCCCATTGCTGTCCTGAAAACTTCTCGGATAAATCTGATATACGACCTTATCCTGCCACCACTTTTTTGCCATACCTTAAAACCTCCTCTGAATTTGAATCGATCTTCACTGTAAGATTCCGATCCCGTCTCAACTGTATTATACTTGCATTTTCTTTTTATTTCTTGTATTATTATGTCACTATTTTGTACTTTTCTGCTGTTTTACGATGATTGTCAGAATATATTTCGGGCGTGAAGCGCTGAGGGCTGTAAAAGATGATGTGGGAGGTGTGAGGAATGTATGTAGTAACAGAGCAACAGGACCGTTCATTTATGATGAAACGTGAGGGGGTAAGTCATGGGGATCATTTGTTTCCACTTAAGAAATATGACGTGGTGTTGTCGGAGTCCTTTCCGTTGGTACCGGCACACTGGCATGAGGAGGCAGAATTTACATGGATCCGCTCCGGTGCCTGTGTGTACCATATCGATTTGTGCGATTATCCGGTACAAGAAGGTGATATGATTTTGCTTCCCCCAAGGATACTTCATTCGTCCGGTTTTTTCCCGAGGGACCACATGATGTCGGAGTCCTTTGTGTTTCATCTGGACTTTCTTGGAATGGGCGGATCAGATGTTTGTAGTATGAAATATCTGCGCCCGTTTGCTTCCCGTGAAATTGTATTCCCTTATGTATTTCAGGCGGATCACCCGGCAAATCCGCTGCTTAGGGACATGATGAGGCAGTTATCTGACGAGTATATATCCCGTGGGGATGGATATGAGCTTCGGATGAAAGCATTATTTCTGGAATTATTTTCCCGTATCTGGCCGTACCGTCTTCTGAAGAACCCGGCGCCATCCTCCAGAGATCAGAGTGAGAAGCTCAAACAGGTGCTGGATTATATAGACGCACATCTGGAAGATATGATCCCGGTGGCAGATCTGGCCCGTATCTGTTGTTTCAGTGAATCTCATTTCATGCGCTTTTTTAAGCTGCATGTAGGGATGACCTGTACCGAGTATATCAATACGCTCCGTCTGGAAAGGGCCTGGAAACTACTGCAAAGCGGACAGGTTTCCGTCATTGACGCGGCCTTTTCCAGCGGATTTCATAATCTGTCATATTTTTACCGGATATTTAAGAAAAAGTATCACATGACTCCGAAAGAGGCGTTTGCTACTGTTCAGTCACAGTGACCGCCGGAGACGTCTCCCCTCCCGTCACCCGGATAACATAAGTCTTGCCGTCCTGTTCCCAGGCGGTCTGATAGCTCCCATGTGTCCGGAGTTCTTCTGTAATATCCCGCTCTTCTTCTCCAAGAACGAGACCCACGGTATTTTTGTCAGCATGATGCACTACGGAAATACCAAGCAGCTCTGCCAGTGTCATATCCCTCTGCCCCTGTTCTTTCTCATCCATATGAATCACATAGCCGTCTGACTCCTGTTCCATCGTTGCTCCAATCTGCAGGACCTTGCCGTCCACAAAAAATTCCACCTGGAAATGTCGGGCTGCCGCGGTTCCTACAATAGAGCAGGCAAAGATCCCCATGCATGCCGCCGCAAGAGCAACTGCCTTTTTATGCATCAGCCGCCTTTTTGCCTGTCTGACTGGTTTCATCTGTATCACCTCGTTTACTGCCTGCTGTCCCGGCAAAAGCTTGGCACAGGCTCTTTTATACTGTACAATCATCGGATCTTGTTTTGTTTCCTGCTTTCTTCCCTGCTGTCTCATGTTTTGTCTCCCCTTTCCATTTTTGTTTCAATTTCTGACGCGCCCGCCAAAGTTCGGTCTGGACAGTCGATTCCTTTTTCCCAAGAATGTCCGCAATCTCCCGGACGGAATATTCTTCATAATAATAAAGGTAAATCACTACACGGTATTTTCTCGGGAGGCAAAATACATCTGCCAGGATCGTCCCGTCCGCCCCGCTGTCTGAAGTTTCCTCCCGCCGCCCTGCCGCCATGACATTCGGATCTATCTCTTCGAAAAGTTCCTCCCGTTTCCGGAACGGCTTGGCAAAAAGCCGTCTCGATTCCCGCACCGTCACTTGAATCAGCCATCGCCGCAGGTGTTCTTCGCTGTCAAACCGTGGCCCGAACCGGTAAAGCCGCAGGAATACATTCTGCATAATGTCTTCCGCATCGGCATGATTCCTACAGTCGTGCAAGGCAACCCGGTATACCATGGGACTGTATGTTGTTACGATTTCTATATATCTTTCTTCTTCCACGTTCATCCTCCGAAGTCCGTTTCTCTGAAAAGCTTTTCACTTATCATACCTGAAAAAAAGTGGAAAAATCCCATTTTTTTGATTTTCTTTCTTTTTCGGGTTTGGTATAATGAAAGGACAGTGTTTGGGATGGCCGGAAAGAAAGGAGCCATCAAAATGAATCAAGATTATCAAGAAGAACTCCTGCATCTGGAAAGCTGTCTTTCTTTGATTCAGGAAAACATCCGGCTGTACGAAGCCCGTGAACAGGCTTCGAGAAAAGAGGTTACAGCATTATTTCAGGCTGTCCGTAAGGGGGAGGGAGATTCTTACGGCCAGTTGATCGCAAGTCAGAACATTTTGGAACATCTGCAAAATTCCCTCAGAAAAAACCGTGCGGCGCTGGATCAGCCGTATTTTGGCCGGATCGTCTACGACGATCTGACGTATGATACTTCCGAGTGCTGCTATATCGGGAAAAACGGGATTTCCCGCAATCAGACCGACGTGGCGATCGTAGACTGGCGTGCCCCGGTAGCCAATGTCTACTATGAAAACGGGCTTGGTAAGGGGTGCTATGCGGTCCCTGGATCAGATGATGTGGAGATTGATCTTCATCAGAAGCGTACCTATGATATTTCCAATGGTCAGCTTCACGGCTATTACGATGACGATATTGCCGCCAATGATGACCTCCTGGTCAAATATCTGTCCCAGAATAAGGATGCGGTTCTCGGCGATATCATCGCTACCATCCAGAAGGAGCAAAATACCATCATCCGGGATCTGCCGAATAAGAACATTATTGTACAGGGCGTGGCAGGCAGTGGAAAGACGACGGTCGCCTTGCATCGGATCTCTTATCTTCTGTACAATTATGAAGAGCTTTATAAGCCGTCAGAATTTTGTATCATCGGAAGCAGTGATATGCTTCTGCACTATATCCGAAGTGGTCTGCCGGAACTGGACGTCCACCATATCCATGAAATGCGGATGGACGCTGTATTTCCGTATCTGATGGGAAAAGCCTGGAAAAAGCAATACCAGATTGTCGCCGATTATCCGGATGCAAGCGTCAAAAGCCACCTGCCGTTTATTCGTGCGCTGGACGGGTTTTTAAGCAGAACGATCGAAGATACACTGCATCTTTCGGATATCACCGATCCGGATCTCGGCGTGATCCTTTCCCAAAAGAGCATGGCGGAAACATGGAGTTATCATCCTAATGACTCTCTTTACCAGATGGAGCGCCATCTCAATGAACGGATTCTCTCGAGACTGAAATTTCTCTGCACGGAAAAGACAGCCGATTTCCGGAAAGCGAAACGGCAGGCCTTTCGAAAGCACTTTGACTCTTCCGCCCGCAAATGGACCATTCCCGGACTCTACCTCCGGTTTTTGCAGGATCTGGAGGAGGGACATCCGGAGCTGGATTTTTCCATTACCAGAGAGGGGGTCGCTAAGAACCGTCTGGATGTGTACGATGCCGCCGCATTTGGCCTGATTCAGCGCAGGATCTTTCAGAAGCAGGATCAGGAAGTATTCAGTCAGATCTTTATTGATGAGGCTCAGGATTTTGGAGAGACCGTCTATTATGTACTCAAGCAAGTCCTCAACGACTGTTATTTTACCATCATGGGCGACGTCTCCCAGAATATCCGCTATGAAACCGGTATGAATGACTGGGATCAGCTAAAAGAAGCCATGTTCGATTCCCCGAAAGACAGCTTCTATCTGCTGCAAAAAAGCTACCGCAACACGATCGAGATCTCAAATTTTGCCGGGGAAGTCCTGAAAAAAGCTTCCCAAGGCGGTTATCAAATCGATCCGGTTATCCGCCACGGAAAACCGGTGGAAGTGATTCACGTTTCTTCCCAGGATCTGCTGCACCATCTGGAAATGACGCTCCAGTCCGTTCAAAAAAAAGGATTTGAGACGATCGCTGTCATCTGTCGTACAGAAGATGAAGCCACCAAGTTAAAATCGAAACTTCATATGTCCCCGGCCAGAGATGATACCAGCTTCCACAACGGCGTCATGGTTCTCCCAGTCTCCCTGACAAAAGGTCTGGAGTTTGACTGCGTAATTCTTTGGGAACCGGATGAAACACGCTATTCGGATCATCCGAAAGACGCCAAGCTTCTCTATGTCGCCATTACCCGTGCGCTCCATGAACTTTATGTGATGACCGCTCAGCCGTTAAGCCCGCTTCTTTCTTCTTTTTTATCAGAGAAAAGTATGGTAGAATAAGGCCGTACAAAGGGAAACAAAGGGAGGAATACCGATGATCATCGAAGGGAATCCAATACAGAAAGAAGCTATGGATGCGTTTCACAAAGGCGACCGAACCGAGGGGCTAAGACTTCAGGAAGAATTCGCCGCCACATTCCGCCGGGAGTATCGGGAGAAAGATCACTGCCCCTGCCAGAAAGCCTGCCGTTATCACGGCAACTGCAAGGAATGTGTGGCTATCCACCGGGCTCATCAGGAGCATGTGCCAAACTGTATGCGTCCACTGATCAACAAGAAACTCAAATCACTCTCAGAACTGACGGAACATACCATCGCCAATGAGATAGAGCCGCCAAAAGAAATACTCCGGAAAGAATTCCAGAAATAAGGAAAGCCGTATCTGCGTACAGCAACTCAATAACAATGAGATGCCAGTTGCAGACACGGCCTTTCTTTATCCTCTAAGAAAGTGGATTTCTCATACACACAAGGCCATTTACCGGGCCTTTTAAAGCTCTGGATGCATTAACATCTTGTTCTCTCTCCCATCTCCTCCTCAATAAACTCCTCCGCATCAAGTAGATTAATGTGGCAATATCCAGTCGGATTTTTATCGAGATAATCCTGATGATACTCTTCTGCATCGTAAAAACATACCAGTTTCCGGCACTCAGTCACTACTGGCTGATCATATTTCTCACGGACGGCCCTGATCGCTGCCTCGATCGTCTTCCGGTCTTCCTCATCCGTATAATAAATACCGTTTCGGTACTGTTCACCGACATCTCCTCCCTGACGGTTGAGTTCTGTCGGATCCACGACCTTAAAAAATGCTTTCAACAGCATTTCCAAGGTAATCTGCGACGGGTCATAAACCACACGCACGGTCTCTGCATGTCCGGTCGTATGGCTGCAAACCTCCTCATAAGTCGGATTCGCCTTCGTTCCGTTTGCATATCCCACAGCCGTCTCCTTTACACCCGGAAGCTTTTTTATAAATGCCTCCATCCCCCAAAAGCAACCGCCTGCAAAATAAATGGTCTTCATCCCGATCCTCCTTTATCAATCATGCAAATCTGTCCTGTCTATTGTACCACCAAACGCCGCTTCTGTCATTTTCTTTCCACATCAAAAGGCAGACGGCTTTTTCTTCTCCACATTACAAACAGGTTCCCCCATGGATTTCCTGATACAGATCCACCATTCTTACCATCTCCTGAAAATCCTGCTCATTCTCCACCTGCATCCACGGCGTCGCCCCCAGGAACGCAAAAGGGATGTGCTCGGCAAGCCGGATAAACAACGCTCCGGCCGTCTCCTTCTGACTGGACAGATCCAGACGGATGCACCGATGCGTTCTGTTCCATATCACCAAATTTCCTTCCATCTCTCCTGTAATTTCCTCCACCGGCGGAATCTGAACCACTCCCTTCACTTCCCTCTTTCTTTCCAGGTAGACAAACAGCATCTCCCGATAAGGAAGTGCTGCACACGGTGTTTCGTCTTTTTTATCTTTCCAGAGCAACAGTTCATTGTGCCCTAAATCCATCTTTTCTGGTCGGAAAATCTTCTCTCTCTTTTCTGTACTTTTCATCCCACTCACCTGCATTTCCCTTTTCTTTCTTACCACAGAATGACGATTCTGTGGTAAATGAGTCGATTTAAAAAAATTCTTTTGTCACGCCTCATTTTAATCTTGCTTTTGAGGGAAGTCAATAGATATTTTTACATACGAAAAAAACCGCTTACAAACCTGAAAAACGGGTATCTCTTTTTGTCCTAATGGTAATAATAATGATCTATTCATTGTCAAATAAGCTATGATCAGAGATAGAAAATACTGATATTCTGCCGTATTTTTACCTGTTACCACAGAATCGTCATTCTGTGGTATTTTATACAATCAGCCTCATCTTTTTCAAAATCCGTTCATGTGTCCTGACCCCCTCTGCCACATAAATCCGTGTCGTCTCAATCGAAGAGTGCCCGAGTATATCTGCCAGAAGAGCCAGATTTTTCTCTACCGCATAAAAACACCTTGCGAACAGGTGGCGCAGATTGTGTGGAAAGACCTTTTCCTTGTCCACTTTTGCCTCCTCGCAGATCTGCTTCATCTCGTGGCAAATATTACTGCGGTCCAGTGGTTTTCCGCTTCTTGTCTGGAAAACCGGCCCCTTACGGATGGACTGAATACTCACATACTGATTCAGTTTTCCCCGTAGTTTTTGGGGAAGCAAAATAGTACGGTCTTTCCCCTTTAAGTGGATCTGTACTTTTCCACTTTTCAGCGCATCGACCGTTATAAACTTCAATTCACTTACCCGGATTCCAGTTCCGCAAATCGTGAGAATCACATAATAAAGCCGCAGATTAGGTCTTTTTTTTGCCACCTCAAGCAGACGGCGGTATTCCTCTTCTGTCAGCTCTTTTTCCTCATCTACAAACGCCTGCCGCTGAATCTTCAGTAACTTCACCACGCAGGAGGAAAGCCCGGAGAATTCAAGATACGAATTAATTGCTGAAAGCTTCGTATTGACCGTCTTAGGCTGATATGTCTCGATCAGCCGTTCCCGGTACTCCAGAATCTTTGGCTTTGAAATTTTTGCGCCCTTCATAAATACCGAAAGTACCCGGATCTCACGCAGATACTTTTCAACCGTGGCCTGACTCTTCTCTTCCTGTCTCAAGAAAGATTCATAATTTTCCAGTGACTTCTTTGTAATGCTTTTTCTTTCCATAAACAACCAGCCTTTCTTTCATGGGTTTCTCTTTCATATTCCATGATATTCTTTTACCAGTCGCTTTTTGGAAAATCAAATACATTTTCCGAGCTTTCCGGTTCCTTTACGCCACAGCTCCATATAACATCCTCATTTAACGATAATATTTCAAAACCTTGTCTCGCTTCCTGGCGATTGTCATCCGCTTTTTCAAAAGCTTCCTTTTCTCACGTCCTGTTCCATATTCTCCAAATAGCTCCCACCATCTTCTAAGGATGTAGCAGGGATAGAGAAACGGCTTCTCACGAAGCTTCGGATAACGGCTCCCCAACCGAATACGGGACGGAAACAGAATCCGTTTCCATTTGCTTTCCCCGGAATCTATTGCTACCGCAGAAAACCCGGCAAGTTTTCGGTCATTGTTTTCACCAAAGCCGTAAATTCCTCCGGTAAACATATCTTCCATCAAAATTTCCGGACGCACACTTTTATTCACGAATCCCTTAGGCACCATGGAAAGATCCAGGTGGAGATAATCCGTTCCTGCATTCAAAATGGCCGCAAAGAGTTCTCTCATATGACTCTCCTCGAGAAACTTTTCGAACTGTTTCCAGTCTATCCGCCCGGAAAGCTTTTGTGTCCCCAGAATCAGATCTATCATCTGACGGACGCCCACCCCGGAACCATAAAAATGCTTGTAGAAATGGGACATGAGCTGGATCATCTGTGTCGTCGGCTCCAAAACAAAAAATCGATGCCCTTCAAACATAATTTCCTCCGTCTGATCCAAGCTATCATAAAATCGTGAATTCAGATGCCGTTGCATCTGATTTTCCTTTCCAATGACATTCAGATGAACTTCCACATACAGGGAATTATCCTGTGCAAGGTAGCTGATCTCCTGCTCGTCTTTCACGTCGGGTACATGGATGCTCTCTTCATTTATAAAATGAAGTGTTTTCAAAATCTCATCCACTTTTTGCAAATCTCCAGGATCGATCAATATATCTTCGTCTCCAGAAGGCCGCAACTCTGACTTGGGATACCAGATTTTGCAGGAAATCCCTTTCAGAACCACATAGCGAATTCCATGTTCCTGAAGTGTTTCGCAAAGCTTGGCGAAACGCTCAGTCTGCACAATCTGACGGCCGGCAGCCGCTACTGTCTCACTCATCCACTGATTCCGAATATCCGGCGCAACAACCGTATAAAGAGCCAGACGATAGATCTGTTCATAGATCATGGGCCATAAGTTTTGATGGACACTGATTTTATAAAGACACTTCCATTCTTCCTCTGTCCGATATCCCGTAAATTCTGCCGTCTGTCCGGTCAGCGCCGCTGAAATTATTTTTAAAAAATCTCGTTCCTGTGTATTCATAACTCATTCTCCCCGCACCGTTTTTTTCTCCACACTTTGTATCCTTTTCGAAACACCAGATACACCAAACCGCCCACCGTTCCTCCAATCGAGTTGTAGCAAAGATCGGATAACTGAAACGTCCCAAGACAAAACAGAAGCTGAAGGCTCTCGATTCCAAGTGAAACAATAAAGCTGATCACCAGAGCTCTTCCGGTCATCCGCACCGTACTTCTGTGATTCACAAATTTTTCCGGAAAGGTCCAGTACAACAGCGCGGTAAATGGGAGAAATAACGCTATATTTTCAATGGCTTCTGTCGTCAGCTCGCCATCGTCCCCATAAAGTCCCCAGCCGCCCAAAATATTCGATAGAGGATTACTCCAGATACTTCTATTTAAAAGTGTCCGGAACAGCATCAGCGCCACATAAAAAGACAACAAAAACAGATGACGGAATGTCTTCGATTTCCGAAACATTTCCCACCAGATTTTCACCGCTTTCGTCCAGCTGGTTGCTTTTGCAAACAGGTAAAAGAACATGAAAAAAACGGCGAGAAGAAGTGCAAAACCAAACGGCTCATAGAAGGCTTTGAGGATGTTCGTGAGGATGGATTGTATAATGGAAATAAGGATCACCTCTTAAATTTGTTCAAAACTCTTGTTATTTCATACATGACAAAAATGGTTCAGATTTATTATGCATTTTAAGATATTTTTCAATCCACAGACTTTGTATAACGCAGTAAGGCGCTAATGCACAACAATGTGAAACAAGTATAATCCAATAATTCCTGCTTATATGTGTAAGCAAAACGCTAACGCCAAATAATAAAACCACTCCAATGCTCATAAGAACTGTCTGAATTTTCAATTCACTAAGTCCATTTGCGATAGAACCATTTAGATTGGACCATACCATAAAAAACTGTTCCAAGGCAAAGCAAAACATAAGTGGTATGCTGACTGCAAATGTTTTACTGCCTAACCAAACATCAAAAACTATCTGCATAATGGGAAATACTGCAACCTGCCCTACTGAAAATAAGACCGCAACTAATTGTAAGCCTCTTAATGCCTTTTTTATCCAGACAAAATCTTTTCCAGCCATCGCCTTTGTTACAGCGGACCATATTGGAATTGTAATTAGTGCATAAAACGTATTAACCAGGGAAAATACTTTAAAATATACATTATACTCTACTACTCTATCTGCTCCACATAATTTAGTAATTAAAATAGCATTACTATTATTAAGTAACATTGTCTCTAATTGTATAATCAAAAACAAACTTCCTAACTTTAATGTTTCTTTGGCATATTTAATTTTACAGTACCTTATACTTGGTACGGCAAACTTCATTTTTCCAGAAAACAGTACGATTGTTATACATATAAGCGGTATATTTACCGCAAGCATATATGCAATAGCCAATATAACGATATTATTGTTATATCCTGAGAAATTTGCCCCTAAAACATAGATTAGAATCATTGTATTCGTTACAAGTACAAGAAGATTGGCGATATAAGACTTTTGTAATGCATATTCAATGGAGGTCGATAGTCGAAGCACCAACTGTAGAAATATGCTAAAAATCACAATTCGCATCGCTGTATTTAATTCTGCATTAGAAACAGTGTTTGTATTAATTCCAAAAAATTCTGTCCAATCAATGAAATTAGTACAATACAACACGATTGTGCCAACTAAGACGGAAATGCTTAATAAAAAACCATATGCAGAAGATATTAAGCATTTGATTATTTTTTGATCATTACTACATGCAAATTCCTCTACCAGACGGTTTCTGAGTCCATTACCTATACCTAAATCGAAATTTAACATCCAAGTAACCACCGACAAAATCGTAAACCAAATACCTAATATTTCGTTTTTACTGAAATAATCCATGTAGGCAGGCGTTGTTAGTAAACCGACAATAATACCACCGCCCTTGATTACTACGGCATTTGCTATGTTTTTTAGCACATTTACGGTGTTTTCATTCCCATTGGAAGTCAGTTTTGAAAGAATTGTCATAATTTAATACTCCTCATTTTCAAATAAGGTTATTTTCTCTCTAAGATTATTGATATGAAAAATAATATTTTTTACATAAACGATGTTTTTTCTTCTTTAATATCATCTATATCCCCTCTTTCACTACCAATTTCATAACTTAATTCTTCCTTAAAAGGACTGTAAAAATTAGTATTCAAAACCCCCATTAAGAACCCCCAGATCAGAAATGCTCCTTCTTGCACAGGTCCCCTTATCGTATATGTGTACAAAATTCCTCCAAAAGAAATAATAATTAATAGGATATATACGTTCATTTCTCTATTTCTTCTTTTGATTCCTGCTATTCCTTTTTTTAAGGAGCTGAGGAATATCGTCAAGAGAGCCAGCACTCCTAATATTCCTATTTTAATTAATACTGTATAGTAGCCATTGTGTAGTAGTGGAATTTGGTTATTTTCAACCATTTCTGACCAGGAATATGGGATATAATCGATGTGAATTCCTCTTCCTAATCCACTTCCTATTATTTTTTCAAAAAAATTGCTGCTAATCCATTGCTTTATAGCAGCTTGCATTTCGTAAGCTCTCCAATTATTCATCGCACTTTCCGTAGAATCAATAATCTGAGAGTTGTCCAGTTCATTGAGGGATTCTCCGACTTTCCCTGAAAAAAAATTCAAAACATCTTTAGGAATAATAGTCACAGTAACTACGGCCAAAAGTATTAATAATACTAGTAAAATAAATACTTGCAAGAAGCTTCTTTTACGATTTTTTTTATATATTAGCACTAAAAACGCAACTAAAAGTATGGATGCTAACGGCACAAATATGGATATACGTCCAAGCGAAAGAAATACATGTGCGGAAACTATAATAATAATTAATGTATCTAATTTTTTTGAAAACACAAAATGCCTATTAAAAAATGAATTAAGGATCATAATAGGTAAAATAAACCCAATATCATACACACCCGTTACAAAATTCAGCCGTATGCCGTTAAAATCAAAATTTCCATTTATCAAAAACATATAAAAGCAATAAATTGAAACTATAAATGCGTATACATATAAGGTCTTTAAAAGAGAGGCTCCCCTTTTGTTTTTTATAAAGTTAGCACCTATCAAAATCCATAATAATGTAGATGTAAAATAAAAAATATCTCTTGCCACATTCCTAATAGGATAGAGATAATAACCGAGAACACCTCCCCATACGACCAAGAAAATATATAATTTTAATCCTCCTATTTTAGGTAATAGTATTTTAAAATGATTTTTCTGTATCAATATGAGAAGGTAAACGGTAGAAACCAGGAAAAAAACTGTCTGGCTAAAAATAATGGTTCCTGAAAGTAAAATAACCAATAAATCCCAATATACATTAGTGGGTTTTTTTATGTATTCCATATTTTTCTTTCACCTTCCAAATGATAAGCTGTAAATTTCTTATAAATATAGCCAGTATACATTCTAAAGAATTATAGCCACTATAATTTTTAATATAATATTTACGGCTTTTCAAAAACGCAATCATTCTTGCCGCATTACTACTAGGTTTCTGCGAAGATATATGTTGATGATATGCGGTTACTTCATCTACGTAAAGTGCTTTATAACCTTTATTTTGCAAAGTTTTAGCTAAAATAGGCTCTTCACAATACATAAATACATTTTCATCAAGCAGATTCCCTTTTTTTATAAAAGATTTGGATAAAAAAAAGCAGCAGCCGGAGAATTTTTCACAATAGCCTGTCCTTTCCTCCGTTTTATAACTTCCCCCTATTTTTAGCTTCTGCTTCATGTATTCTATAGGATAAAGTATTTCTTCTAATGCTGTTAATTCTCTCATAGGGTTCTGGTTTTCTCCATCTGGTAATAAAACTCTCGACGCCATCGCCCCTATATTATTCCATTTACAACTTTCGTTTACCATAAAGTCAATGTATCCAGGGTCTCTTATCTCCACATCCGGATTAATAATCAAAACCCACGATGCATTCAGTTGCATTGCTTTTTTTATTCCAATATTATTGCCGTAAGAAAATCCACCATTTTTATCAGATGGAAGAAAGATAATCTGCTGTTCATCACAGAACTTTTTTAAGTTTTCAACTTGCGTCCTGTTGGATGAAAAATTATCTACAACAATGATCATAAAGTTTTCATACTTTTGCTGAAGTAAAAAGTTAATACATTTTTTTGTATCTGCTGTTGTATTATAATTCAGGATTACCCCAACCACCAAGTTTTCATTATCTATCGTTTCCATAAAATTATTGCTCCTCTTCTAATCTCTTTTCTAGTTCCATTACTCCTAAAAGGATCCTAGCTCTAAAACCTGCTATTTCCAAATCTCCACTACCTCCTCTCATTAAATAGAAACTTATTATATAAAGTAAATATAAAATCAAATTTCTAATCTTTTCCTCTTTAGAAGCAGTTACGGAAAATAAATTTTTTATGTAGTTGACAATCTTATCATAAGATAATTTTTTCTCATATATAAGAGTCTGCAAAACAAAATGCCAATAATCGAAATCAGAAGGTGCATTTTTAAGAGAATACTCAAAATCAAAGACAAAAAAAATATTTTCATTTATACAGGTATTCCACGGCGTAAAATCTCCGTGTACACATCCCCAATCAACTAATTGGTTCGAATACACGTCCATAATACTTTTCACCGCTTTTAATATGCTTTTACGGTAGATTACATCCAATTTACCCGTATTTTTATTAAGAAACTCAATATATTTGTACAGTCTCGTGTTTTCAAATTTACATTTTTCGTGAGTTTTTGTGTAAAGCTCTTGAATAAACATTCTATGATGCTTTCCAAAACTATGTAGAGTTCTGGCACCTTTTTGCTTTTGCGTAGACTGCAAAAAAACGTTTTCTTTCCCAACTCTGCCTTCAAATGTTTTCTCTGGAATATTTTTGACTCCCTTTTTATTCAAAAACTCAAGCATGGAAGCTTCATATTCAAATAACTTCTGTACTTTCATTGATTGTCCAATTTTACAGTAACCTAATATGCTGTTTCCTCTATAGATTTGAATCGTAATCTTCTGGTCTACAGAAGGAGTCCCATAAAAAATTGAGTATTCGAAATTCTCACCATAATATCTTTGTAGGATATTCATAAGTGAATCAGTTAGCTCAATTCTTTCTAATTCTATTTTAAAAAACAGTCTAAAAACTGAGCTCTTTAAAAGACAATTATATTTTTTTAATAGTATCCCTTTCTTCCCCGATGGTTCATAAATTTCAAAGCCAATGGATGTGTTTTTGTAGGGGATACTCCACATTTTTCCTTCACGATTTGTAAAAGTAAAAAATAATGGCATCGACACTGTATCAATATTATTTTTTAGTATATACCTATTTTGAACATTCATATCACTCTTTCATCACTACCTCGTCTAATACAGTAAGTATCCGCTCTATAAATATGCTTTTATCTTTCCATCTGAAATTATCCCATATTCTTTTGCGGCCATTTTCTCCCATCATTCTCCGAATATCAGGATGGTCTATCAAATACTGAATTGCTTTTGCCATATCTTGTACAAACTTTTTTGACCCATGTGGTTTAATTCTAATGGCACATTGGTCATTTGTAATTGTGTGCATCCCTGTGCAATCCAGACATATTACAGGCAGCCCCAGTGCCATGGCTTCCATAAGAGCCCAGGAACCACCTTCATGCAAACTTGGAAATAAATAAATATCTGCTTGAGATAGCAATTCCAGTACCTTGGTTCTGGGAACTTCATCCAGTATTGTCACTTTTTTCTGAAGACCATTTTCGTTTATAAAAGAAATAAGATGATCTTTTTCATTTCCTCTCCCAACTAATGTGAGATGAATATTACAATCTGGCAATAATTTTACAGTTTTCACAAGAGACATTACATTTTTAATCGGGATCAGACGTCCTGTGTATATTAATTCTGTAACATCTGATTTTTTACATTGATTGTGCAGGCTAAATATTTCTTCCTCTATTGCTGTCTCAAGTACAATATGAACTTTATCTTTATATTTGTCCGGAATAGTTTCCGCTGAATCAAAGGTTCTTACTAATATTGCCGCCGCTTTTTTGGAAGGATATGCCACTAATGGATTTATAAATGCGCTTTTTTTCAAAAAATACCGGAATGATTGGACCAAGTGATCCTTTAAAGGTAATGTAGTTAAAAAACTTTTAGGGACACAATCCCCACCGCCTAACGGTCCCCATATAAATGGAGTTTTAAAAAAAGGCAAAAATGTAGGCATCCAGAAACTTCCGAAACTTAAATGCATGGTATAGTCAATATCATTTGTTTCTATAATTTTTCTTATAATTTTAATTATATTGAATTGCCATATTGTATAATACAAATAAAGTCCCTTTTCTCTGCGCTTTAGTTTTCTAATATATACCGGAGCATCATAATAATAGAATTTAATATTTTTTCTTAAGTTCACTGGTAAATTTATTTCAATTTTTTCTCTATTATTTTCTCTTGTAATCACATGCAGCCGATTATTTTTCGCCATTTGCAATACCCAGTTCCATCCTACTCCAGCTTCGGAACCAACAAAGGGCTCACATCCATATGCACTCACTAATATATTATGCATTTTCTCTATCCTTCTTTTATGCTATATAATCATTCGTTTTATTAGTATAGTAATCAATTATAACAGATAGGGCCTGATCCGTAATTTCTTCTGGTGTCTTATTTGCATCTAACTTTACATATCCTTTTGCTATATCCTTTAATTTATTAAATTCTATCATCTGACGCTTTATTTCATTTAATGTTAACTCTTGCTTCCTAGAAAAGACGACAATAGGATCAGCATTTAACACAAAAGTAATTTGAGGCTGTGGAACAATTCTGCAAAAAAACCTTCTTATTTGAAATGGTAAGTTTATTTTTGATCTTTTCGGATCTACTAAAAAATCATAGGCGTATCTATCAAAAACTGTAAATTTATCAAACTGAACATCTTTTCGTATATTTACAAATCCACCCAAAATATAATCAACCGTATAGTATATGATTCTTATTAATGAACTAACTGTATTTGTTTTTTTCCCTCTATGCGGTTTTGTAAATTCTTTATCCTGTTCCATTATGCCTGCTCTCTCACCTAATTCGCCCAAATTGGGAATAAGCGTAGGTCTAAAATGATAGATATGTACTTTTGAGATATCCGTAACAAAACATTCTGCTAACTTTACTGCTAATAGATCGATAAATGTTGTCTTTCCTGTTCCATCCGGTGCCTCCACAGCTATCATTTTTCTTATCTTACGGGGACAAACAGCAATACGATATACCTTTTCTTTAAAAAAACTGATAACATTTCTGGTTGTGTATATCGGTCTTTTCTTAAACGCATTGATCTTCGAGTGTTTGGAAAGGCATCGTGCATTTTGAATGATCCATTCAAAATCAGACTGGTCTAAATGAGCACATATTATATCTGCCATATTTTTATCAAACACTTTTTCTAAGATTTTAAGGATATGTAATCGATTTTGCAAAAATCTTTCCGATATTTTATCTCTATATTTCTTTTTTAGTTCTCTGCATCCTATCACTTTATATAGCAAAAGCATTACTATATCATAAGATGGGCTCAATACTGTATAGCCGTGATATTCAATCGTATTTTTGTAAAGTTCGTGAAAGTCAAAAATTTCAAATCCTTTATTTAGATATCCGGCTATAAGATCTACATGAATATAAAAAGCAGAAGAAAGATCTAACCCAATCCAACAATGTGCTCTTTCAAATTGAACAACATAATAATTTGGAACATTGTTTTCTTTTAATACTTTAATAAACAACTCTGCCGCACTTCTATACTTATTAGGATGTATTATTATATCAACATCTTTTGATTCGTTTTTTTCAGGTAATCCTTCATAATTTCTCAAAATAAAGTACTCTATTTGCCTATCTTTTAATATAGATAAATATTCATGTAATATCTTTGAATGTCTTTTATCCCATTTATATTGGATTTGCATAAAAAAACCTCTCTTTTAATCTTATGGTTTATTTTATTTTGTCGCGCAGTTTTGCCTCGAATAGCTTTGTACGTTCTTCCCCAATCACATTTTCTAAAAAATTTCTTGCATTTCTTAGAAACGGGCGGCAGATATTTCTCCATATTAAACTATTCCCACGTTTTCTTTCTCTTTCAGTAAGCCAACTAGCATCAAAATGATGAATAGTGACACTATCTTTGGAAATAAGAAACTCATTTTCATTCTTTTTTTTGGGACAAAAAACACTTCTGTCATAAATATGGATTCCCGAGACTATTTGCTTACTGTTTCGTGGAGTGAGGCCTTTTTCGACTAATAGTTTATTTAATATCTTTACATTTGTTGTAGTATCTGCCACTCCATTTTTATTAATAAAATCGTGAGAATTATAATATCTTAGCAATTTCAAAAAAAGAGGATTATTTTTTTGTGTTCCAATTATCCCTGTCCCGACCATCGTTCGATTTTCAAAACCCAGAAAAGTGTTATGATCTAAAAATGGTGAGAAATCTTTTAAAACTTCTACGTCCGTATCTAAATAAATTCCACCATATTTATTTAATGCATAAATCCTTACATAATCAGAAACAAAGGCATACTTTCCCTGATCATATGCCTGTTTTACATATCTTACACTTTGCACATCAAAACTTTCTTCATTCCAGAACACAAACCGATATTCCGGTAGTTTCACTTTCCAGTTTTCTATATATATCTGCTCATTTTTAGGAATGGGGTTTGGTCCAAACCAACAGTAGTGTATTATTTTGGGAATACTCATTTCAAATTCTCCTTATATATTTTTGTAACATCTTGCAATAGAAGTTTCATGGATAATATTCGCATATTTTCATATATCAAAATTTGTCTATCCATTATAATATCTTTAAGACTTGTTTTGAGATCCGAATATATAAATTCTGAATCTAATAAATCTTTGGCCCCTACATTTTCACTGACAAGAACCGGCACTCCATAACTCAATGCTTCTAAAACAGTAAACCCAAAAGTCTCATAACATCGGCTTGGTACGACCAGTAAATCTGTATCACCAAATATTTCCTCTAGCTGGCCATATAGATACCCCTCCTGTCTCACCGTAATATAGGGACGAGTAACCGAAGTTGAAGAGTAAATATGTAATTCAAAATTTTTAACATCATCTGCCCATAATTCATCCAATGTCTTAATCAAATATGGGAACCCCTTAAATGGTTTTGCAGGGCCAAGATAGGTTAGTCTAAGAGTTTCATGGTCAAACTTTTTTTTCTTCCGATGATCTTTAATATCCCTATGAGTAATCGAAATCACCGCACTATCTTTCGGAGTCATATATCTACGATATATCTGTTCTGCTACCGTACTGTTAAAATGAATAAAGCTTATCTTTTCGAGCATAGAAATATAATATTCCCGCAGTTTCCGATACTCTGCGGCATTTCCATCGGTAACTCTACATCCCCGATCTGACGATTCTTCAAAAAATTCCTTCCGGTGTTTTTGACGTATCTTTATTAGTAAATGGGTGTTTTTCAATCGACGATATAGAGGAGATTGCATGAGTGTAATCTTTTTCAAACTAAGTGCAGTTTGATTACATCGCACACAGTCCGCACAGTTGTGATCCTCGTCACAGGTCATCCCTCCATGAAATAACGTGACCTTGGGACAAAGGCCATAGTAGTCATGGCTGGTAAACACAGTACGAATCCCCATCTCTTCTGTTACCTCTAAAAACTCTCTATGTAACCCCATCCACGTATGAATATGAATGGTATCAGGCCGAAAATCTTCTAAAAACCGAGCGTAAACCTTCAAATCAACCGCAGCCGTATACGCAGAACAGTTTAAAATACCCTCATCTAAAGCTATCGGCAACGGATTTACCAATTCGTAACTTCCAATTTCTTTCCAATTTTCTCTCTTTCGAATACGCACTCTTTTATCTATTAATCCTATCCGCCCGGGCCATAATAGTGCGACTTCATATCCCTGTTCTTTTTGTGTCAGCATAAGATCAACACAATATTTTGTCAGGCCACCTGTCCGCCATGGTGGAAAGCCTAATGCATAATGTAAAATTCTCATTTTATTCTTTCCTTTTGTGTTAGAAATATCTCTTCATACTGATCCACGATATCTTGCCAGCTATAATTTTGTGCTATGCGTTCTTTTGCCTTGCGGCCAAACTCTTCGATCTTTTCAAATGTCATTTCATCTGCATTTTCAATTAATCCGGACAAATTTCCATTTTCTTTGGTCCAATAAAGAGCATTACCCTCTGCAACCTCACGATTAAATCCAACATCCAACAATAAATTCAGCTTCGTACTACCAAGTGCTTCTAAAAGGCTTGGATTCGTTCCCCCAACCTCATGCCCATGGAAATACCCGTATGCGTTTTCTCTGATTTTCATTAGTAATTCCTGGTTATATACTGTTCCGACAAACTTGATTCGCTTATCGTTCTTAAAATGAAGTTTTTGTTCCAATTCATCTAAAAACTTTTTATTCACATTGGTGACAATAGCAAAATTTTTTTTACTGTGGCTGTGCATAAATTCCCGAATCATTATTTCGTAGTTGTTTTCCGGTACGAATCGTCCAACTACCAAATAGTATTCGAATGGTTTCACTCCCTTTTCAGAACACCAGTCTTTGAAAACGGGGTCGGCATCTGACAGCTTACTTTTTCTGGTTTCCGCGCCATAAGCGATAAATATTGTCCTCGGATCCCTTCCTTTTATTCCTTTTCCGTCGTAACATATATGGATATATTTCTCAATGGTTTTGCTGTCACAGATGACTAAATCCGACCACTTTACCATCATGCTTTCTGATACCTTCCAGTATTTTCGTACAAACGCAGGCCACTTCGCTCTTTTCCACTCATGTCCATCTGGATTTAAGTATATCTTTCCACCCAGTTTATGAATTTCCCGATAAAAATGTTCTGCAAAAGGTCCAATGCGACAGGCCATAATATAGACGATCGGATTTTGAATGTGATCTCGTCTGATGATCTTACAACACTCCTTTAATGCAGCTACATCGTAATATATCGCTTGAGCCGGTCCCAGCTTTTCCGGGATTTTTATTCTGAAGCAACGGGCATTATGGTATTTAAATTCTTGACTGTTAATTATCTGTGCATTCTCTGTTTTATCAGGATTCATGCAACCATCGCCATTTGCTTTACATGCTACATGATATTGGATCCTTTCATTGTTCTGATGATATTCAGTCAATTTATTAATGAAAGTCTCGTAACCGCCATATGCACCTAATGACTTTGCCCCGACCAGAAAGATATGCTGTATTCTATTTTCCTGCATGGATTCCTTTTCTCTTTTCCCCATCACATCGACCCTTCTTTTTTCACCACCGCCAGCACTGTCTTGAAAAGGATCCTGAAATCCATCCCCACACTCCATTCCGTGATGTAGTTCGTATCCAGCCGGACGACTTCCTCGAAGTCCGTGATCTCGCTTCTTCCGCTTACCTGCCACATTCCGGTGATTCCGGGTTTGATGGCAAGTCTTGCCCGGTGGTGCAGTTCGTATTTTTCCCATTCATCCAGCGTCGGCGGTCGTGTCCCCACAAGAGACATATCCCCTTTCAGCACGTTGAAAAACTGTGGGAACTCGTCAATCGACGTCACCCGGATGAAATTTCCGATTCCGGTCTTTTTCCTGCCGTCGGGCAGAATTTTATTTCCAATGATTCTTGTATCAAAATCCACTTTAAACATCATGCCGTCTTTGACACGGTTTTCTTTCATCAGTTCCTGTTTTCGTTCCTCAGCATCAAGATACATACTTCGGAATTTATACATCTTAAATCTTTTTCCGTTTTTTCCTACCCTGATCTGGGAGAAGAAAACGGGTCCCGGTGACTGAATGTAGATCATCGGCGCAATGATCAGAAACAGAATTCCTGTCAGAACACACCCGGTCAATCCTCCCAGGATATCCAGACACCGTTTTAGAAATGCCTGCTTATCTGTCGTATAATTGATGCTGGTTGTAAGTACCAGATATTCTCCTACTTTCTCGACCAACGGCCGTTTTCCCACCTTATTTTCTGCCTGGGAAATGTGGAAATGTACTGTGACTCCAGTTTCCACCAGCTTGTCCACCAGACTTTGGGGCAGCGTTTCGTCATCCCCCGGAATCAGAAGCACTTCATCGATCCAGGCACGGCACACGTACTCCGGCGCAGTATCTACGTTTGCCACTACGGGAATCCCACCCACCTCCTGACCTACGATATTACGGTCTGCAATGACCAGTCCCGCCAGGTTATACATTTCGTAATTGTGGTTCCGGATACTCAGTACGACGTCGAGAGAAGCCCGGTCTGTTGTCACAATCAGGAGCGACCGGTCGCCGCCCTCTTTCATTTTCTTTCGTAGTCGTCTCTTCCAAAGCAGCCGCACCGCATACGTCAGGAACAGATAGATGCTTCCTGTCAGATAAAGTACGATACGGGAGAAATTGCCGCTTTCCTGTATGGTGAATAAATAGAGAACCGCCAACAGCGTCACCAGTACAACGTGTTTCAGCGTCTTGGCAAATTCCATATAATATCCTCTTTTCAGGACACTTTTGAATGTTTCAAAGAAAAAAAGTACAACAATATCCGCCAGTTCCAGAAAGATCGCCATATTCAGATACAGTTGTGTTTCGTATGGATTTCCAGACTTATGCCTCAGCAGATAGGCAATGATAAATGCTGCCTGCATACAGATCAGGTCCAGCAGGACAAAATCGCTGTGTTTTAACCATCCCTTAGAATGTTTCTTGTACATGGTCTCTATCCTTTCTTGTTACAGCCGGATCACGGCTTTTCCCCTCAGTATCCTTCCTGGATTTTCTCTTAACAACAGCTCCGGACATTCGCTACCATAGTGTCTTCCCAGAAAATCCCGCAGAGCCGCCAGCTCCATTGTACGGTAATCCGCCCGATGAGCGTCGGAGGCCGCCAGATGAGCGAGTCTTCTCTGCAAAAGATATTCTGCGGTAATCATAGCCGCTTCCCCAAACCTGCCGAAGATGCTCCCTTTGTCGATCTGGAGGGTGCATCCCATATCCGCCCACTCTTTCGTGTGAGCTGGTGTCTTTTGTACGCAGCGGTAACGCTCCGGATGCGCCAGAACAGGATAGTATTCTTCTTCCAGCAGGTGATCCAGCATCCGGTATACCTGCCAAGCCGGGGCGTCTGGCAAAACTTCTACAAGCACATATCTGGTCTGGTTGATTGTCAGCAGATCACCCCGCTTCAATTTCCGGATCAGCTCGGGTCCGTCCATGATTTCCATCCCCTCCACCAGCTCCAATGGAGTCCGATACTTTTTGAGTAATTCTTTTAGTTTCTCAAGGCGTTTTCGGTATTCTCTTACCAGACCTGACGTCTCTCTTCCTGGAAGATTCGCGTGACAGGTGGCTGCGGCAACACTGATTCCAGACTCTGCCGCAGTCTGTGCCATTTCCGACGCCTCCTCCCAGGATCTTGCGCCGTCGTCCAGACCGGGAAGCAGATGAGTGTGCAGATCAATCATGTGCTCCCCTCTTTTTTCGGTCTTCGTAACTGTAAGAGCTGTAGCCATAATAACCGTAGCCGTACCTTCCATATCCATAATATCCGTAGCCGCCACGGTGAACCGGAATACCGTTAAACGCATAACCAAGGAGCGGCGCTTTTGCGTCTTCGAGTCCCTGGATACAATCCAGTATCCGGCGTTTCTGCACCATATCATAACGAATGATATACAAAATGCCGTCCGCACGCTCCGCTAAAATACTGGCGTCCTCAAACATTTCCGCAGGAGGGGCGTCCAGAATAATCAAATCCCATCTCTCTTTCATCTCCTGCAACACTGCCTCAAAACGACTGTGATTGAGGATCTGCTGGACCTTTTTGATCGGGCGGCTGCCCCCCAGGAAGTCAATCCCGGTTTCTTCCTCGTTTCGTACCGCTTCTTCTAATGTACATTTTCCAGTCACCACGGAGGCCAGCCCTCTTCCGATTTCCCCTGTCAAATGTTTCCGGTCTTCCTGTTTTCTGAGATCTGCGTCCACAAAGAGAACTTTCACCCCATGGGAAGCCGCCGCTGCCGCCAGATTATAGGCCAGCGTGGATTTCCCTTCTTCCGGCATGGTACTGGTAATCAGAAGAAGCTTTCCGCCCCGTTCCTCCAGTTCCCTGGAAATCCGGATCTGCAGACTTTGAATATTTTCCTTAAATGCCTGGGGCGTGCGGTCGTCTTTCATCCTTATCCATCTCTGATCTTTCTGCTTCCGAAGCTTCCTTGGCGCCTCTGGAATATTGGCGATACAGGTCAGGCTCATAGCGCTTTTTAATTCCTCCGGCTTCTGCACCGTTTTCTTAAAAAAAGCATACAGACAGATCAGAAGAATTCCTGCTCCCGCACCGTAGAGTCCGCCCTTTTTGATCTGTGCCCGGTAGCTCGGTTTGTTGTACGGCTCATCCGGCATTGTAGGCTCGTCGATGATGTTGAATCTCGTATCTCCGATGACAAACCTGGCAATATCCGGGTACACCTTGATGGCAGACTCCAGAATGGCTTTGGCATCTTCCGGACTCTGACTTATCACGCTCATGGTAATCATGTTGGACTCGGAGATAGCCTGGGCGGAAATGCTGCCGTTGACCGCCTCGACTCCCAGATCTTCCTTGATAGCATCCGTCAGAAGGCTGCTGCTCAGAATGTAAGGAAAGGTCCTGGCAAGCTGCCCCGCCGTTGTCGTGTCATAATAAAAGTTGTACGTGCCGTTACCGGAATCCGCCGTGGACGCTCCACCCGTCAGCACGGTGAAAGTGGCGGACGATTGGTACATCGGCATATAAAAGATCCGGGACGCTTTCAGATAAAATGCACCTGCTCCGATGGCCATAAGCAGAATCACGAGCCACCAGAATTTCAGAAACCCCTGGATGATGTTCCAAAACAAGGTCCCCAAATCGATAACGTCATCCCCATCGAGTTTCCGGTATGAGCCCGAGTCCGCCTTTTGATATCCATTTTTCTCTGCCATCCTTACACCTCCCCGCTGTCATCGTTTCTCCTGTAGCCGTAATAAGAGTGCTCCCGAAACGAATTCCACAAATTTTCTCTGAAAAAAGCGTTTAGAATAAAGCCTGTGAAATCAACGCCCGTCTGACGGATGGTGTCGGAAGCATCGTTTGTTGCCCGTACATCAGTCCAGTCCTGACGTACAATCAGCACCGCATTGTCAGCCATTTTCAGCATCAGCTCCGCATCGCTGGAGACGGACATGGGCGGTGTGTCCAAAATCACGTAATCCATTTTTTTCCGGCCTGCGTCAATGAGCGCACCCATCTCTGGTGAATCCAGATACTTTGCCGCATTGTGAATACCCTTTTTCTGAAACACGGTGTAAATCCGTTCTTTCTTCTCGTAGAAGAGCACGTCCTTGACACCCGCCTTTTTCTCCAGGTAATCGGAAAGATATTTCCGGTTTTCCTGCTGTTTTTCAAACACCTTATAAAGAGCAGGTTTCTTCAGATCCACGTCGATCAGAAGCACTTTTCTGCCTTTCTCCGCCAAAGCAAGCGCCAGATTTGCTGCCACTGAAGATTTCCCCTCGTTCTCGGACACGCTCGTGACAATCAGAACTTTCTGCTCTCTACGTTGCATATGATGATCCAGACGTGTCGCCGTTTTGCGGACCGCCTCACAAAAAGACATGCTGACCAGTGCGGACGAAATGAGAATGGATTTGTTCAGCTTTTTCAGTACTCCCCGGACCGTCTTATTCTTCTGCTCGTAAGGAATCACCTCCAGAATCCGGCCGTCCAGGCTACGCTTGCCGCCTTCTCTTGTCTTGACCGTAAACCGCAGAACAGATAACAGAACAATGGCTCCGGCAACTGCTGCCGCCCCAAACAGTCCGGCGATCTTCTGTATCCGGGAAATATTCATCGTATTGGACGGTGCGTAAGGAACCGCCGGCTCCTGCACAATTCGAAGGGTTGCATTGGAAAACAGATAATCCGATACCTCCCCGTAATTCTCAATGGCCGACTGGATCACCATGTATGCCTGTCGTGGATTTTCACTCGTCACCTGCAAGGTAATGAGGTTCGTTTCCTCGATGACGCTTGCCCGGATGGATTCGTCAATCGACTTCTCTCCAAGATCCTTGGCAATCTTTTTTTTCAGAACATTGCTGTCAAAGACTTCGCTGAATACACCCGCCATCTGGTTTGTCAGGGAGAGAGAGGAGTAGGCGCTGCTGCTACCTTTTGCGTTGACCGCCATGGTCGCCTGGGCCGTATATTCCGGTACATACCGGAAACTCATCATGCCCGTCACCGCAAGCCACGCTGCCGCTGCCGCCAGAAGAATCACCCATAGATTCTTCAGCAGGTCTCTTATGATACAAAAGACGCTGATCTCATCAAACTTGAATTCTCTTGCTTCATTCATCTGGTGTCTCTCCTTCTATCCCCTAACGATGACGGTCAGCCAGGTCTCCCCTCTGCCTGCGTCTCCTTCTGTCTGATAATGCACCTCATAAGTGCCTCCCTCCGCGGTGTTGACCCCGGAGGCAATGGAAACCGTGTCCGTATCCAGACGATTTCCATCAATATCTTCGATATAATCAATGTAATCTTCCGGGCGGAATTCGTCTCCTTTCTTTATGTAGGCAATTCCCTGTATCAGATGGATTTCCGTACTGATCCGAGACGCCTCCACAATGTGAACCGGAAGTGTTGCTTCCACGGTATCTCCCAAGCTGTTTGTCACCTGTACATGGACTTCATAATCTCCGGCGGTCCGGTAATTGATACTGCTGTCCAGAAGTTTTACAAGACTTGAAATATCCCCGTCAATCTGGTCGCCCGCCCGAATATAATCCATAGCGTTATCCTCCCTGCTCTCCGCAAATACAAGTGGGCTTGAGAGGGAAAATTCCGGCGACTGATAGTCGGTAAATTTTACCCTTCTCGTCAATGTGGCCGCCTGATTAGAAGAATCAAAGACCACATAGGACAGATTACACACTCCAGGTTCGATGAACTGGGAAAAATTGCCGACCATGATCTGATCTGTCAGATCACCTTCCTTTTCATCCTGGGCCTTCAGCCCCTCCAGCAGGTCGCTTTCTTCGTAGGATGTGGAAATCTCAAGCTCCCCGGTCTCGTTTGTTATCACTGGTTTCGTAGGATCTTCCCCGGCACGTTCCCGGATTTTTGCGGCTCCGCAGAGTCCAAGGCTTGCCATAAATAGGATCACAACCAGTATTCGTATATATCTCATCTTGCTTTCTCCTGTCTTGTGGATTTGTCAGAATGTGTCGAGGAATTCGCGGATTCCTTCTTCGTCTACCTGAATCATGGCCCGGTTCTCAATCTTATACACCCGGCTGCACATGGAAAATACGCTTGGCCGGTGAGCCGCCACCAGAATGGTTCTATTTGGTTCTTTTTTGATAATATTTCTCAGTACCCGCCGTTCCGTCGCCACATCGAGAGCACTTGTGGCTTCATCCAATATCATCACCGGTGCGTCCGCAAGCAACGCTCTCGCAATCGAAAGTCTCTGCTTTTGTCCCTCAGAAAATCTGCTCCCTCTCTCCCGGACCTGGGTATTCATACCGTCCTCCAACTTTTCAACAAATTCCCAGGCACAGGCCGTTTCCAGAGCTTGCCGGATCTCCTTGTCATCCGCCCCCGGCTTGACCATTCTTAAATTATCCGCAATCGTTCCGGTAAAAAGAGTGTTATTCTGCGGAATATAGCTGAACAGACAACGTGTGGCGGAGGAGGCTTCTATAGAAGGCCACCCTGGATTTCCAAGAAGAATCCGGCCTTTCTGTGGATGATACAGTCCCAGAAGAAGATTGAGTGTCGTCGTCTTTCCCTGACCGGATGGCCCGATCAAAGCCACAATCTCTCCCGGGTTGGCGGAGAATTCTACATTTTGGTAAATCCATTGATTCCCTTCGTACGCAAAATCTACATGCTCCATTTTGAGAGTAATTCCTTCTTCCCGGCTTCGTCGCTTGGTCTCGTCCGCCTCTTCTTTTTGTTCCATAGAATCTCTTGGAAGACTTGTCACCTCCATGATGCGCTCTGCACTGATTCCCGCCCGGATCACCGTCGGCATGAGACTGATAATCCCGCTGAATGACCCACGCAAAGAGCCTGCCATGGAAACGAACATTGTCATGGTACCGTAGCTGATGTCTCCTTTCCAGAGCCGGTACGCCGCAAATCCGTAACATGCATACCCTACCGCCTGTCCTACGAGAGATGTGATAATCGTCGTCCACTGCTGGAAATGATTCTGCGTCAGCGCCACGGCCACCGTTTCTTTCTGGATGCTGTGGAATTTTTCCATAACCCGGTCTACCATACCAAAAGCTTTAATAAACTGAAGATTCTGAAAGGTTTCCTGGTCAAACACCGTCCGGTTGCTGGCAACTTCCTGATTATCTTTTTGGAAATCCCGCATCTTCCTCATAGAATACCGGGATGTCAAAAAGGAAACCGGCGCTCCCATCAGCGCAATCGCAGCCATAACCGGATCATGTCTCACCACAATAACAAATGCCCCCCCCCAAAGCTAATGAGTGTCGTCACCACATTCGGGAGAAAGGTGAGGATCGTATTCGCCACCACACTCGCATCCCCGTTAACCCGGTATAAAAGATCACCAGACCGGTATTTCGCCAGGGATTCCCAATTCGTCTGAAGGATCTGCTGATAGATGTCGCTCCGGATCTCGTTTGTGACCTTCAGCCGGACTCTCAGTGATAAACTTGTTTTCACAGCATTGATAAAAATCTGTGATACGCCGACGCCCACATAGACAACCGCAACCTGTATAATCTCAGCAGAATTCACTCCGGTCACTGCATCTACCAGATCCCGGCTGACAACGGATGTTCCCAAGGACAGTACCGACCCGGACGCTCCCAGAAGGATATACACGCCGATCAACAGCCAGTACTTCCGCACATAGGCATACATCCAGAGCAGTTCCGTAATCAGGCGTTTTAACTTCCCCTCCCTGACCTTTTGAAGGACTCGTCTAATCTCACTCATGGTATCTTCAGAATCTCTCCCCGCCAAAAACGGTTTTCTCCGCCAACTCCACTGCCGCCTCGTCCGGCCGGCAGGACAGCTCGTAAACCGGAAGCGCACACAACAAATGATTCAACGTCTCCAAGCACAGCTCCATTCCATTTTCCAGCCAGCGAGGGTAGAAGATACTGCCGGAAACCGCAGAGACCTTTTCAAAACCTTCCAGTTTCCGAATCTGGTTCTTGGGAGCCTGCTTTAAAATGATGAGAGCATCCACCGGAACACTGGCATTTTCACAGTAAGGAGAGGAACCATGCCATGGCGTGCCCCATCCAAGGAAGTTCCCTTCTGTCTCCTGCACAAACACAATATCGCCGTTGATAATAACAGCGTCACGATATGTATGCCACAGCTCTGCCTGGGTAGTCTTCCCGATCCCGGAAGGACCAAGAAACATCAGGCCATGTCCATCAAAGTCGATAAGAGAGCTGTGGAATTGGATCATATGTCGCTGGACAGCGTGGATTCGAAATATTTGAAGTAATAACAGTTCAAATTCTTGATAATTTTGGGGCAGACACTGTACTGTCTTCCATTCCTTATCAACAATGGCTATTTCTTTTTCATAGGTAATTATGTACTGGCCTTTAGGCTGTATTTTATATTTCCTGAATAAACTTCCCGAATCTTCCTCATCAAACTCCTTAATTAGAAAATCTATATTCTGCTCACTTTCTGATATAAATTTCTCATCCAATGAATGGATTCTAAATTGTGAAACAAATGTTATTTCAATAATCTTATACTTTACTTCCATATTGTTTGCCGCTAGCGAGCCATTGTTATACATCCATTACTGTATGCTTCACCATGCATCAAATCATTGCAAAAATCACTGACAGCAACCTCGCCAACTCGATTGATCCACGTTGAAAATACGGCATTCAAATTTTGGTTGCTCTCGTAATATTCGATTATGTCTTGCTCATTACTTATTCCTTGAAATCCCGAAAACGGGTTTCCAGGTTTATCTAAGTACCAACTAATGCCCGTAAATCCTGAATTTTCACCCCCAACGTTATAGCTGAGATAATATCCGCTTGTTGTATCAGCACCCGATGGTATATTTACTGCATAAGTATTTACACCCGATGCTTCCACTGGTACATATACTGTCTGTGTCATATCCTCCATTCTCCTTTCCCTTCATCAAGCCATCTTTTTACTCTGTCGCAAAACTCTTCCGTCACCTTATGCGGACTTCCACATTCCGCATTCAACATCCCGGCACATTTGAAACATCCTTTCTGTGCCTTGCAGGTCTTACATTCTTCCGGCCAGTCCAATTCTTCTTCGTACCGGATCAGTTTTTCCCACGCCTCCCGAAATGCCTGCTCTCTTATCTTGATATGCGGTTCATTCATAAAGCTGCAAAACCGTATTTCTCCGTTCCATGTAATCCAGTAGCCTATCCGGTAATCTTTACAATAGGTACATGGTTTTCGTTCAATCTCAACAGGCCTGTTCTTCAGCAAATATTGAATCTCTTTCTTTTTTTGTTCGTCCAGCCTTTCTTGAATACGGACATCCTCTGCTTCATTGTCAGCACCTCGAACTGAGGATTTGACTCCCGCCGTCATTGTCCACGGAAGCTGATTGCAATAGGCATAGAACGCCATCCGTTTCACGTCGTCCTCATTCTGCCGAATAATGGTACTGACAAGCTGGATCGGAATCCTCATCTCTTTTAGTCTCTGAATCCCCCTATCTACCTTCGTAAACCCGCCGGGAATCCGGCAGACCTGCTCATAAACATCATTGTTGGTGCCGTAGAGGGTGATCTTGACTTGCCGGGGAGGAAAGGCTTCCAACAATTTTTCAAACTTTCCGTCGATCATGGACGCATTTGTTTGAAGAGTAATAAAAAATCCCATCTGCGACAATTCTCTCCAGATCGTCTCGAATTCCGGATGCATCAGCGGCTCCCCGCCAGTAATGCAAAGCCATGTCGTCCCCGCCTCTTTGGCTCCTTTTGCTATACGGATCCATTCCCTGGCCGTCAATTCTTTCCCATATTTCGGGATTTCCGACGGTTCCAGATGAACGTAGCACATCCGACAGCGGAAATTACACCTGGGAGTCAATTCAAAGGTTCCGGAAATCGGAATAGCATCCACAAAGGCTTTTTCCCAGACTGCCTTGTAGAAAGGATCCAGCCATTCCATTCTGCTACAGGCCGGTTCAAACTCATACCCCATCTTTCCCGGTTCCTTTCGGCATTTTTACAAAAACCTGCCCCCGAATTTTTCCATCATCTAAAATGTTGTTGTCGGCAAGCGTCTTCAAAAATTTCTCAATATCAACCGCCGCCTGTTCTCCGGTCACCCCGGTGTAATGTTCCAGAATCTTCTTTACAAGATCTTCTTTTTGAAATTCATGGTCTTTCATGTAATCCCAAAGGTATGCGCCCGAAGAAGAGATGTATACAATGGATGTCACTTCCTGCACTCTCTTTCCCGTAGGCACCACTACAAACTGCCCCGCCACTTCCCGCAAAATCAACCCGTCCTTCAGTTTCATAGGCATCCACTCCTTTTCCCGGATTTTCAATCCGCTATCTTTGTTTGTATCATAGTTTCTGCCGCATCCGCATATATAAGATAAAGGACGATTCAGTCATAACATTGTGGATTCAAATTCTTATATAAAGAAATCATCCTCAGCATTTCCGCAAAGTCCTGATCATCCTGAATCTGCATCCAGGGTGTAGATCCCAGAAATGCAAAGGGAATCTGATCCGCCAGCCGCATAAAGATGCTCCCTACGTTCTCCTCGTAGTCGAAAAGCTCAACCCGAAACATCGTGCGCTGTCTATCCCAGATAATTAAATTCCCCTTCATACTTCCGGTAATCTCCTGAATCTCCGGCGCTGTCATATCTCCGGTCTTTTCGTCGTACGCTTCCGGATAGGCAAGCACCATAGTGTCATAAGGAATCGTGCGGCACATCAGTTTCTCATCCAGGTCTCTTTCCCAGATCAGAAATTCTTTCATTCCAAAAGTTACTTTTTCTGGTCTGCAAACCAGACATCTTATCATTTCCTTCACTTGCCATCCCACCTGCTTTTTTTATGCGTCCGCCATACCACAGAATGGTTATTCCGTGGTAACAGACCCAAAACAACAAGAAAACAAGGGCTTTTCCCTTGTTTTGTCCTTCTGAATCTGACGATTCACCCTTCTTTCTTTAAAAAAAGCGTACAGGTAAAAAGGCCCGCTTTCTTAAAATTTAAACGGGCTTCTTTGTATGCAAAAAAACTATTGACTTCTTACGTTTATAATATTAAAATGAAACATGCTAGATAAGAATGTCTCATTATGTATTTTTTTACCACGGAATAACCATTCTGTGGTATTTTCAGATTATTAAGTGCATCTTTTTCAGGATTCGTTCATGTTTTCTAGCCCCCTCCGCTACATAAATCCGTGTCGTTTCAATCGAAGAGTGTCCGAGAATATCTGCCAGAAGCGCCAGATTTTTCTCCACCGCATAAAAGCACCGGGCGAACAGATGCCGTAGATTGTGAGGAAAGACTTTTTTTCGATCCACGTCCGCCTCCTGGCAGATCTCCTTCATCTCGTGACAGATGTTGCTCCTGTCCAATGGTTTTCCGCTTCTGGTCTGAAATACCGGCCCCTGATGGATAGACTGTGTTTTTACATACTGATTCAGCTTTTTCCGCAGTTTTTGGGGGAGCAAAATGGTACGGTCTTTCCCCTTTAAATGAATCTGTACTTTTCTGTTTTTCAATGCCTCCACTGTAATAAATTTCAATTCGCTTACCCGGATTCCAGTCCCTCCAATAGTAAGAATCACATAGTACAGACGATGATTCGACCTACGTTTTGCCGCCTGTAAAAGACGACGATATTCCTGTTCTGACAGTTCTTTTTCCTCATCCGCAAATGCCTGCCGCTGAATTTTCAGAAGTTTTACGGTACAGGGTGAAAGCCCGGAAAATTCGAGGTACGCATTGACTGCTGACAGCTTGGTATTGACGGTCTTAGGCTGATATATTTCCACCAGTCTTTCCCGGTATTCAAGTATCTTCTGTTTGGAAATCTTCATACCATCTAAAAATACGGTAAGCCTCTGTAATTCCCGCATATACTTTTGGACAGTTGCCGGACTCTTCTCTTCTTGAATCAAAAAAGTCTGAAACTGTCTCAGCGATCTCCCTGTCACGCTTTTTTCCATAAATCGGTTCCTCCCTTACTGTGGTTTTTCTTTAGTATTTGCAAAGTTTTCCTCATTTACTCTTACTGCACAGTTTACCGTAAACTAAAAAGACTGAACCATTTTCTTAATTGGTTCAGTCCTTTTTCTCTTTTTTGACTATTTTTTGAAACCCTGGAACTGTTTGCGTCCTTTTCGAATTTCTTCCATGAAATCAGTCATCTCCTCGGAAAGCTGGTCAAAAAGGTACGTTTTCCCTTTTCGCTCGTACTGTCCCAGATAATTTTCCCGGATATCGATGTTCGCCTGCTCAATGTCCTCTTTCAGCCCTTTTGCTGACAATCTCCTTGCCCCCGCACCCATGATAATAATCTGTTCCAGACCATCCGAGGTTGCAACCGTCACCTGATGCGTCCTGCCGATCTTATGTACTGTCTTTTCGATATACTGATCCGCAGTCTCCGCCTCTTTCGTGTAGACGACATAAATATTGTGGTATTTTTGCACTTCACCCATCTGCCCCTCCACTTTGTATGCGTCAAAAACAAGGATCAGCGTCTGCTTTTTATACCCTTGGTAATTGCTGAGTATATCCATCAGTTTGTCCCTGGCCGCCTGAATATTCACCTTTGAGAGCTCTTTTAGTTCCTCCCACGCAAAGATAATATTGTACCCATCCACCAGGAGATATTCTTCTGACTCCTCCTTTTTTCTGGCTGAAACTGTTTTCGGTGCCAAAGCAGCCGTCCTCTGCTTCTGGTACCCGTATTTCCGCTCCTGCCCGGACCCATAAGTCCGCTTAAAAATTTCTTCCAGCTCTTTTTCATCTCCCCACCCATAACTGGAAGTCAGCGTATAAGATCTTGGTGTTGTTTCCGTTTTTACTTCCGGCTTTTCTTCTTTCAGAACACGTTCCACATGCATGTGTTTTTCGACCTCGTCCCATTCCACATAGAACCCTGTACCGTGGGAGCAAAATATCGATCCGGCCGGATTGTCCGAATCGTTCTTGGCACGGTATCCTGTGGCCTCTACAATCTCCTCGCTATTGTGACATGGTTCATACCCCCGCAGTGTACAGGACATCCGACCCTGACCTTTTGTGTATGCTACCACTTCCATCTGGTAGTCCTGAACCTCGGATACAGGAACACTCCCCCTCAGGATTGTCTGGTCCATGCTCTGTTCCGGCGGTGCAAATGTACCGCCCATCTTCTGGATATCAGTCATTGCACGGCCCACATTTTCCTGAGGCACTTCCAGGACAAAATCGTACACCGGTTCCAGAAGAATACTTTCTGCTTTCATCAGTCCCTGACGCACCGCCCGGTACGTTGCCTGCCGGAAGTCACCACCTTCCGTGTGCTTTATATGCGCCCTCCCGGCCGCCAATATCACTTTCAAATCTGTGATCTCCGATCCGGTCAAAACGCCCGGATGTTTCCGTTCCGCCAGATGGGTCATAATCAGGCGCTGCCAGTTTTTATCCAGCATGTCATCGCTGCATTGATTCTCCAGTACCAGCCCGCTTCCCCGCTCCCCCGGCTCCAGAATCAGATGGACCTCCGCATAATGGCGCAGTGGCTCGAAATGGCCGATGCCTTCCACTCTCTTTGTGATTGTTTCCTTATATACAATACTTCCGGAACTGAATTCCGTGCGGACGCCGAACCGCTCTGAAATCATGTTCTGCAAAATCTCAATCTGTACTTCTCCCATGACCTGGACGTGAATTTCTTCCGTTTGTTCATTCCATACAATATGAAGCTCCGGCACTTCCTCCTCAATCTCTCTCAGTTTCAAAAGCATGAGGTGGAGGTCCTCTCCATCCGGAAAGAGTACCTGATAAGAAAGCACCGGCTCCAGTATTGGCACCTGAGCATCCGGTTCGACACCAATTCCCTCACCGGACCATGTAGAATCAAGACCTGCAATGGCACAGATACTTCCTGCCCCAGTTTCCTCCACACTCTGAAACGTAGATCCGGAATAAATCCGGATCTGATGAACTTTCTCCTCCCAAATCTTATCAGGATAATCCTTTTGCTGCCCGGAAAGAACATCTTTGACACGTAACGTCCCTCCCGTGATTTTCATATAGGACAGCCGGATTCCTGTCTGATCTCTTGCGATCTTATAGACCTTCGCCCCGAATTTCTCCGGATACCGCGGTATCGCCATGTATGTGTCAAGAACCCCGAGAAATTCTTCGACGCCCTGCATTTTCAGTGCGGACCCAAAACAGCATGGAAACAGTTTTCTCTCACGAACAAGAATCCGTACCGTCTCCTCCTCAATCTCTCCGGTCTCCAGATAACTCTCCAGAAGCGAGTCCTCGCATACCGCGATGTTTTCCAAAAAGAGGTCCTTGTCCTGATCACTTCCAAAGTCCACGCACCGTTCATCCAGCTCTTCTTTCAGTCCCCGAAGAATCTTCGCCCGGTCCGTCCCCGGCTGATCCATTTTGTTTACAAAAAGAAAGACCGGAATCCGGTACCGGTCCAGCAATGTCCAAAGTGTGCGCACCTGACCCTGTACGCCGTCCGGTCCGCTGATCACAAGCACCGCATAGTCCAACACCTGGAGCGTCCGCTCCATTTCCGCCGAGAAATCCGCATGACCCGGTGTATCCAAAAGAGTCACCTGCTTCTCTCCGATATTCGTCTGCGCCTGCTTGGAAAAAATCGTGATTCCTCTGCTCTTTTCCAGCTCATAGGTATCCAGAAACGCATCTTTGTGATCCACCCTCCCCATGGTGCGGATGCGTCCGCTTTGAAATAAAATACTTTCAGCCAACGTCGTTTTCCCCGAATCTACGTGGGCGACCAGACCAAGACAAATCTGATTGGAAAGTCTTGTATTTTCAGACGTATCTTCCACGAGAATACCCCTTTCTATTCTATCGTTGCACAAACATAATGATATCACAGAAAGGAGTCGAAGTCGATACTTCCCGATCATCTTCCAAGGGGATTTTTTTCTCCCCTTCCCGCCGATTTTGTGCTATACTAAAAGTATTGTGCATAATTACGAATTCGGTGATCTGCCGCTTTTTTGTGGCTTCCGACAGAATAGGAGGGATTTTCAGATGCACGATGATAAGAAAATAGAATTGTTTGAGAGGGCATCCATTCCGTCGGCCGTTGCAAAGCTTTCCATCCCGATGATTTTAAGTTCTCTCGTCATGGTTCTCTACAACATGGCGGACACCTATTTTGTGGGGATGCTGAATCAGCCGGTGGAAAACGCAGCAGTCTCTCTTGCTGCCCCGGTTCTGCTTGCTTTCAACGCCGTCAATAATCTTTTCGGCGTCGGTACGTCCAGCATGATGAGCCGCGCTCTTGGCCGGAAAGATTACGAGGTCGTATCGTTAAGCTCTGCTTTTGGATTTTACTGTTCGCTCATCTGCGGTGTACTCTTCGGAATATTGTGCTGTTTGCTGCAGAATCCCCTCCTGTCCCTGATCGGTGCGGACGCCACAACCAAGAGCGCCACGCAGGGCTATCTCTTCTGGACCGTTTTCCTTGGAGCTGCACCGGCTATCTTAAATGTCGTGATGGCGTACCTTGTCCGCTCGGAAGGAGCGGCTCTGCACGCCAGCATTGGAACGATGAGCGGCTGTTTCCTGAATATGATTCTGGATCCGATTTTCATTATGCCGTGGGGACTTGGTATGGGGGCTGCGGGCGCTGGATGCGCTACTTTTTTATCCAACTGTGTTGCCTGTCTGTATTTCTTCGTCCTCCTATATGTGAAACGTGGAAATACGTTTGTCTGTATCAATCCGCGGAAATTCCGGATCAAAAAGGAGATTGTCATGGAAGTATGCGGCGTTGGCATACCAGCCTCCATCCAGAATTTGCTCAACGTAACCGGGATGACAATTCTCAACAATTTCACCTCCGCGTACGGCGCCGACGCAGTAGCTGCTATGGGAATCTCCTACAAAATCTACATGGTGCCAATGCAGGTGTCCATGGGATTCTCTCAGGGGATCATGCCGTTAGTCAGCTACAATTTTGCCTCCGGGGATCGAAAACGCATGAAAGCGTCAATTCTCTTTGCTATTAAGCTGGTTGTCCCGGCCCTGGCTGTCGTCACCTTGCTTTACTATATCGGTTCAGGTGAACTGATCAGCCTGTTTATGAAAAATGAATCCATCATCGCTTACGGAAGCAGATTTCTACGGGGCTTCAGTCTTGGACTGGCTTTCCTCAGTCTGGACTTTCTGACAGTCGGTGTGTTCCAGTCCCTTGGATTCGGAAAATATGCTCTGCTTTTCGCAGTGATGCGCAAACTCGTGCTGGAAATCCCCGCGCTGCTGATTTTAAACGCCATCTTCCCACTTTACGGACTCGCTTATGCACAGTTTACAGCCGAGTTGATTCTTGGCGTCTGCGCGATTCTGATGCTTCGGTACATCTTCCGAAAATATGGGAACAATATCAAGACCACTACAGATCCTTCCTAAGATCTCATAATAGAAGCTCCTCTTCGAGAGACTGGAAAAAAGCCATCATCCCGAAAGGAGCTTTTTTATACTTCCTATGTATCTGTTTTCGTATCAGCCCTTTCTCTTACTCGCCGCCAAGAATATGCATCTCCATTCTGCACTGTTTCCGCACAAAATAAAAGCAGACTGCTTGCATGATGATCGTAAGAATCCAGGACGCCGGATAGGAAATAAACAGAAAATACAGGGATCTGTGGTGCGGAAATAACAGATAAACCCATACGATTCTCGTTCCTACCGTTCCAATCACGGAAAGGATCATCGGTACTCCGGAGTGCCCCATTCCCCGCATAGCTCCAGGGAAAAGATCCATAATCCCGCAAAGAAAATACGGCACAGTGGTGATGGAAAGCACTTCCAAGCCGCACCGGATCACGTCAGCCTCCGAGGTATAAATCTTCAAAAGCTGCCCTCCAAAAGCATAGGCTCCGATTCCCATAGCCGCCGAGACGCTGACCGTCAGGATAATACAGTTCACAAGCACCCGATCCATCCGCTTTGGCTTACCGACACTGTAGTTCTGGCTCGTAAAGCTCATGCACGCCTGAGTAACCGCATTGACTGCAGAGTACAAGAATCCGATAATATTATTGGCCGCCGTATAGCCCGCCATAGCCGTCGATCCAAAAGAATTGACCGAGGACTGCAGCAGCGCATTGGAAAAGTTAATAACCGTACTCTGGATGCCCGCCGGAACTCCCACCTGAAAGATCATTTTTAAATGCTCCGATTTGATGGTCAGTCTGGAGAAGCGGAGCTGATAGCTTCCCTCTGTCCGGTACAGACATCGAAGCACCAGAATACAGGACACCATCTGAGATGCCACTGTTCCTACCGCCACTCCTGCCACATTCAGGGGGATCACAATGACAAGAAGCAGATCCAGTACGACATTGGCAAGTCCTGCCGCAATCAGATAAAACAGTGGGCGCTTCGTATCTCCCACCGCCCGTAAAATTGCCGCCCCGTAATTATACAGCATGAAAAATGGCATCCCCATGAAGTAAATCCGCATATAGAGGACGGACAGATCGATCACGTCGTCCGGCGTTCCCATCAGCGTCAATGCAAACCGGGAGGCGCCGACGCCTACCACAGCCATGATAAGACCACTGATCAGCGCCAGAAAGATCGCCGTATGGACGGCCTCTGACATCTCCTTGTCTCGTCCGGCCGCATAGTAGCGGGCCGCAAGCACGTTGGCTCCAAGGGAAATGCCGATAAACAGATTCGTAAAAATATTGATGAGGGCCGTTGTAGAACCCACTGCCGCCAGAGACTGGCTTCCACTGAACCTCCCCACAACAATAATATCTACAGCATTGAACATCAACTGCAAAATACTTGTCAACATCAGTGGGAAGGAAAATGAAATCAGCTTGTCCATGATCGTCCCGTTACACATATCAATTTCGTACTTGTTCTTTTTCAATGACCTGCATCCCCCTCTTTGGTGCTCTCCTTTATACTCCGCCGGATTTTGGTGGAACCTTATTTTTTATTGATTATATAGATCAAAATCTTCTTATAAGTCGTTGTAAGTGTTTATGGAAAATGTTGGAAAGTGCCTAAAATCAAGGCTTTTTCGCACATCTCTGTTTATTGCTTTATATCGCCGCACAAGTTGGTTTGTAAAGTTGGGCACTATTTTAGCACCACAAATAAGGCAATACACAGAAGCATAGGGCGATGTTATCACACCCACAAAGGCAATTTAGGACAACCTTGTTTCACGCCCTTATGTTACGCATTAGGGTTTCAATAAGCCTTGCAAGAAAAGGCTTTACAGGAGCTAAAACCGATGAGACAAGGTGTTTATACCCTTCCCCTCGAAAATGCCATTTAACTACGTAACATTTCAAAGAGAAATGCAACTCATTTAGAGAGTCCTCTCTCTTCCATTCCTTTGTTAAAAATTCCATAGCAAGCATAGGAAAAGGGTACCCTTTTCGCAAAATCACACGTTTTTGTCTTTGATAGTTATAGTGATTTTCGCTTGTTTGGAATATTACATATTCTTAAACAAACTTACATTTTCATTTCTCTTTTTACTAACTCAAAATTTTTCATTATCGGCATACTTCCATCCACTAATATTAAAGGACACATCAGTTGTTTTTGCCAGTTATCATGTTTCACTTTACTTCTCATATCTATTCCGCCATCATCATAGGAAGCAGCCCAGTTAATAAATTCTACATGATTATCATACATATCCCCGCCGATATCAATTCTGGAACCAAACTTCTCTCGTTCTCTTGTCTTTAATCTTTCTAGTCTAATATTAGTATCGGTCTCGACGCGAATTGCTAATGTAAATAGAGGTATTAATTCATCACCCCAATCTACAAGAGAGCCAGAGATTACTACATTATCATATCGTTCTATATCTTCTCTCATTAGTTTAATTCTAGTAGAAAGATTTCGCTTTTTTGTATATGGTGGATTAGTTGGTTCCCAAAAATAATCATCTGTATCCATAAAAAAACACCCTAGTTTTTTACTGATATATCTTCCGAGGGTAGAAGTTCCTGAACCAGAAGCACCAAATATATGAATAACTTGTTTCATTCATAAACTCCATTCGTCGATTTGTATACCTAATATTATACCATTTATATAGTATATTCCCACATATCTACTTATATCGTTTTATATTACCATAAGAAATTCGGTCACTATTTAGGCACCAAAAGGGAAGAAATCCTTATTGTTTTGAGTACCTTTATTTGCAAAAAAGTCAGTATGTACAGCGATTTTCACAGTCTAAGACCTTTTGATAACACAAAATCAAATACTATTTTTTATTCTTATAATATAAAATCGAAAGTCCTTTTAACAACAAATCGTCGTCCAGAATCACATCCCGCCTGCAATGCGGAACGATTTTCTTTGCAAGACCTCCGGTGGCAATGACCGTCGCCTTGCCCCCAAGCTCCTCCTTCATCCGGTCGATAATACCGTCAATGGCCGCTGCGCTGCTGTAAATCACACCGCTTTTCATACATTCTATCGTATTCTTTCCAATCAGATGCTCCGGCGCCTCCAGACTGATACCGGAGAGCTGCGCCGCCCTTGCGGTCAGAGAATCCAGGGAGACCCCTACACCCGGATAGATCATGCCGCCCTGATAGCGGCGGTCCTTATCGATGACACTGACTGTCGTCGCCGTGCCGAGGTCAAAGATCAGCATCGGCGCCTCGTACTCCTTGATTCCTGCCACTGCGTTCACCACCAGATCGCCGCCTAAAGAAGCCGGATTATCCATGCGGATATTCAGTCCGGTCTTGATACCCGCCCCAACGATCAGAATCTCCTTTTTCAGGATCTTTTCTGCCGCAAGCTGGAAAATCTTTGTAATCTGGGGCACAACAGACGATATGATCCCGCCCTGGAGAGCTGCCGGATCAACCTGGTAGATATCAAGGACATTTTTTATGTCAATGGCGTACTCCAGTTCCGTCTTCGTGCGGACTGTGGAGAGCCGCTCGATAAAACTGCATTTGTCTCCCTCCATGCATCCGATCACAATATTGGTATTTCCTATATCAATCGCTAAAATCATACTTTAAACTCCCAGTCTGTCTCTGATATTTTTCCTCATCAAAATCTTTCCGATACAAAGTGTAAATACTGCCGCCACTATGGCTTCCGGAATTCCGTTCGTCCCGATGACGGAGAGAATAAATGCGTACACCGCATTGACTGCGACCCCGTTTGCCTGCGCATAGGCGTCACGGAAAAACACGAAGATCAGATTCATCACAAGCAGGGTATTGACAAGGGCTCCCGACATCCCAGCCAGAATCAATCCTGCTGACGAAACTTTTTCATTTTTGGATAAGGACCGGACGCCCTTATACACATAGTGTGGCACAACACCGACCAGTATCCGCGGAATGAAGCAGATCACAAGGCTTCCGATTCCTCCGCTGAACTCTCCCAGGCTGTAAAACGGGGTGAATACAAAGGACGTCACGGTCGGATTCATCGTGTTATTTATAAAGCTGGTCGCTCCAAAGACAAGTCCAAGTACCGCTCCCTTTTTCGGTCCTATCAGAAGAGATCCGATGATGACCGGGATGTGGATGATGGTTGCCCTTGTAAATCCAAGCGGAATATATCCGAGAAAAGGGGTAAATGCCAAAAGCACAATGATTGCTCCGAATAATGCCACCTGGGTCATGCTCCTTACGCTGAGTGCGCTGTTTCTACTATTGCTTTTTCCTGTCTGATACATAATGATTGCCTCCTTGTTATCATTCTCTTACGAGATACAATACGTTACGGCACAGAAATCATGTTCTGTTTCCCTATTTTCGTTTCTCTTGTTCCTTTAAAATCTGGCTGATGATATGTGCGGCTGTCTCCTCCTTTGTCATCTTCCCGAGTGAAATCTCCGCATCGTCCGTAATCATCGTGACGACATTGGTGTCGCCGCCGAATCCGGCGCCCTCTACTTTCAGATTGTTTGCCACGATCATATCCAGATGTTTCTTCTTCAGCTTTTTGCGGGAGTTTTCCATCATCTGCTCTGTCTCCATGGAAAATCCGCAGAGGTACTGCCCCTCTTTTTTGTGGTCGCCAAGGTATTGCAGGATATCATCAGTACGCTCCATCTCGATAGCAAGCTCTCCGTCCTGTTTCTTTACCTTCTCATCACTTTGGTACTTCGGGCGGTAGTCCGCCACAGCAGCGGCTTTGATAATAATGTCCTGATCACCGGCATGTTCTGTCACAGCATCAAACATCTGCTTTGCCGTACGAACCGGAATCATCCGGACGAACTTTGGCTTCTCTATCTGGGTCGGTCCTGTGACTAAAGTCACGTCGGCTCCCCGCCTCATGCAGACTGTAGCCAGCGCATAGCCCATCTTACCCGTGGAATGGTTCGTAAGAAACCGCACCGGATCAATGGCCTCCTGAGTCGGCCCTGCCGTGACCAGTACTCGCTTCCCGGCAAGATCCTTTTCATACTGGATCTCTTTTAAAATATACTCCAGAAGAAGCTTTGGCTCCGGCATCTTGCCCTGGCCCGTATCCCCGCACGCCAGATATCCGGTGGCAGGATCTACCACCTCGTAGCCGAAGTGGCGAAGCTTGTCCAGATTGTCCTGAACGATCGGATTGACAAACATATTCGTGTTCATGGCCGGGACGACGATTTTCTTGCATCGGCAGGCCATCACCGTCGTCGTGAGCATATCGTCTGCAATGCCATTTGCGACCTTTCCGATCACATTAGCACTGGCCGGCGCGATCATCACCACGTCCGCAAGCTTAGCAAGGGACACGTGCTCCACACTATACTGAAAATTCCGGTCAAATGTATCAATCAGACACTTATTGCCGGTGAGAGTCTCAAACGTAATCGGATGAATGAAATTCTCCGCATTCTCAGTCATCAGTACATGGACGTCCGCCTCCAGCTTTTTCAGAGTGCTCGCAAGCGACGCGATCTTGTAGGCCGCGATACTGCCTGTCACAGCAAGAACCACTGTCTTTCCTTTCAGCATCATCTTTCCCCTTTCTTTCAAAATTGTTCCTGTATTATTATAGTTTCTTACGCAAAAAAAAGCAAACCGTTTCTTACGGTCTGCTTTTTCTCTTTTTTACTTAGTTTACTTTCCGGAAATGGAAGAGCCTGGAGTATCCGTCTCCCTGTCCCGTTCTTGCTACTCCCACAAGCCCGCTGGAGCAGTCTGAAACGCTAAATCCCACATACATGAGCTCGTCCCCATAATGAACGCCGAAATCTGTCTTCTCCCCGAAACATTCCCGCACTTCATAAGCTTTTGTCTCTTCCAAACCGCTGAAATAGATGCGTTCCAGCTTACCCTGGATTGGCTGCCGTACCCGAAAATACGCCATCAGTCCTTCGCTTCCATCCTTTGCGACCACCTCCCAGGCCGCCTGATTGCCTTTAAACGGACTTTCGAGGCGGTAAAATTCCCCTTTCTGGATGAGATCCCGGTGCTGTTTCATAAAGGTGATCTGTTCCTTCATCTGTTCCAGTTCTTTCTCCGTAAGCTTCGTGATATCCAGTTCATAGCCAAAAGTTCCAAAGTACGCCACATTTCCTCTCGTTTCCAGAGACGTGCTGCGAAAAATCTGGTGATTCGGTGACGCGGACACATGGCTTCCCATACTGGACAGGGGATAGACGTAAGATGTACCGTACTGGATTTTAATCCTCTCTACCGCGTCCGTATCATCCGACGTCCATGCCTGCGGAGCATAGTGGAGCATTCCCGGATCAAAGCGGGCTCCTCCGCTTGCACAGGACTCAAAGAGCACGTCCGGAAATTCCTGAATCAGCCGCTCGTAAAGACTGTACACCCCAAGAATATAATTATGCCGCACCTTCCCCTGGTATGCCCTATCATTTCCATTGGAAAAGACTTCTGAGAACGCCCGGTTCATATCCCACTTGATATAGGAAACCGGAGCCTCCCTTAAGATTTTTCTCATCTGTCCGTAAATGTAATCCACCACCTCCGATTTGGAGAAATCAAGCACGTATTGGTTCCTGCTGTGGCAATAATTCCGGCGAATGTCTGCCAGCAGCCAATCTGGATGCGCCCGGAAGAGAGCACTGTCCTTATTCGTCATCTCCGGTTCAAACCAGAGCCCGAATTTCATCCCCATCTCCTCAATCTTTCTGGCAAGCCCGGTAATACCTCCCGGCAGCTTGTTAAGATTCGGGTACCAGTCACCCAGGGAAGCGTTATCCTTATTGCGCTTTCCAAACCATCCGTCGTCCAGGACGAAGAGCTCCACGCCAATCTCCTTTGCTTTTTCGGCAATCCGCAAAATCTTTTCTTCGTTAAAATCAAAATAGGTCGCCTCCCAGTTATTAATGAGGATCGGCCTTGCCTTGTCCCGCCATACGCCTCTCGCAAGCCGGGTCCGGTACAGATCGTGGAACGTCCGGCTCATCTGGTTCATCCCCCTGTCCGAGTAGACCATCACCATCTCCGGGGTCTGGAAGGATTCACCCTTTGCCATCTCCCACCGGAATTCATTCGGGTGGATTCCCATCACAACCCGTGTCACATCGAAGTTGTCCACCTCCACCTGGGCGAGAAAATCACCGCTGTAGATCAGGCTGCATCCGATCGCCTCTCCCTGGTGCTCATCGGTATTTGACCGCTTTAACATAAGAAACGGATTGAACTGGTGGCTGCTGCACCCCCGCATACTGTACACGGCCTGTGTACCGTAGCCAAGCTTTCTGGTCTGCGGATACCGTTCTCTGCCCCACGCTCCCGCCAGCTCCACCATCTCGTACTCCATATCCGGCAAATCGAGACAACCGCTCATACAGTTCAGAAGAGTGATGCCATCTTCTTTATCACATGCAAACTTCGCATGTCTGGTAATCACCGGACGGTCCGAAAAGATGCTATATGACAGTACGATACGTGTTTTTAAAAAAGCATCCTCCAACACAACCTCCAAAGTATCCGCCTCATTTTCATTCTCCACATAGACAGATGGCAGACCCTCAATCCCTTTCTTCCCGGCATAAATCTCATGGGACTGATATTTGAAATCCACTACCCTGCTGCCGTCCCCACTCTCCAGTTCAAAAGCCGGATACCTCGTATCCCCGGAGCCAAAGGCGGGATACTCCTGTTTTAAATGTTCCAGAGAAAAATTGCTCCTGCCCTCAAATGGATACGGAGCCATATCTCTGGACACATACTCGACAAGATACCCGAAATCCTCCCGATCTGTGATGCGCTTGCCATAATAGACATGCCCTAACTGCCCGTTTTCCAGAATTTTAATGATGTAACTGATCTTTTCATTATAAAGATGAAACTCTTTTGAAGTCTGATGAAATCTAATCGCCATATTCGTCTCCTTTTTCCATGTACTTTTCTTATATTTTACCAAAAAAGAGAATCTTTTCATAGCAAAAGATTCCCTTTCCGTGTTATTTGATCGCCCCTCCGGTTCCTTCTATAATATACCGCTGCGCAAATAAGAAAATCAAAATCGGTGGTAGGATCATAATCACTGTGATACACAGCATCGGAACAATGGATTCAGAGTAAACCCCCTTGAACGAAGCCAGTCCCAGAGCCAGTGTATACTTGGATCTTTCCTGCAGGAAAATCAATGGTCCCAGATAATCGTTCCATGCAGACAGCATATTCAGTACACCGACGAGAATCAGGGACGGCTTCATAATCGGCACATAAATTTTGTAAAAGATCTGGAATGAGTTTGCCCCATCGATCCGGGCCGCCTCCTCAAAATCTTTCGGCACGCCCATCAAGAACTGGCGCATCAGGAAGATATAATATGCTGATCCGAACCAGGACGGAATAATCAGTGGCTTTAAAGTATTCAGCCATCCAAATGCGTTGAACTCCATATACTGTGGGATCATCGTAACATCCCACGGAATCATCATAGTAGAAAGCAGCAACATGAACAGTACATTCTTTCCCCGGAATTGAAATCTTGCAAACCCGTAGGCTACAAGTGCAGCCGATACCATGGATCCCAGCGCCGACAGTACGGTAACTGTCACGGAATTTTTCAGAAATGTCGCAAACGGCTGGGCATTCCATGCGTCCACATAATTCTGCCAATTCCAGATGTCCGGAAGGAATTTCGGTGGAAATGCTACCGCCTCTGATTCTGTTTTAAATGTGGAGAAAAACATATATACAAAAGGAAACAAAAAGTAAACCGCAAGTAATGTCAGGATCACATACAGAATTACCTTCGTTTTTTTAGACATTCTCATTACTTTTTCCTCCTTTTCTTCTTATTATTAGAACCGCCGACTTCACTTTCATAGAATACCCACATAGAAGAGGATTTGAAAACCAATGCCGTCAGGCACAGAATAATGACAAACATCACCCAGGCGTTGGCGCTGGCATACCCAAGTTTGTGATGGCGAAACGCATTCTCGTAAGTCATCAGTCCGTAAAAATAGGTAGACTTCATCGGTCCGCCCGCAGTCAGAAGCATGACAAGCGTAACCTGCTGGAAAGAACTGATAATCGAGGTAATCAGGTTAAACAATAATGTCGGCGTGATAATCGGCAGAGTGATACTAAAAAACTGCCGTGCCGGTCCGGCTCCGTCAAGAGACGCAGCTTCATAAAGATCTGCCGGTATCCCCTTAATATTCGTATAGAATACAAGCATCATAGTCCCGACTCCGAAAGCGCTAACGATAACGACCGCCAGAATCGCCCACGAAGGGTCTACAAGCCATTTTGGTCCTTCAATGCCGATGAAAGACAAAAGATAGTTTAAAACACCATAATCACCGTTTAGCACCCAGCTCCAGATTACGGATGTCGCAACACCGGAGACTACAGCCGGAATATAGAATATCGTCCGATATATTTTGATCCCTTTCAACGGCTGGCTGATCAGCATCGCAAGGAACAGAGCAATACAGATATTAAGCGGTACAAAAATTGCCGCGTATTTAATGCTGATCACCAGAGATTTCAGCACCTGCTTGTCCTCAGTAAACATTTTTATATAATTTCCAAGCCCTACAAAAGTTCTCTCCCCGACTACCGGCCAGTCAAACATGCTGATGCACAGAGAAAAGATCAGTGGTCCAAGTGTAAAAACAAAGAATCCGATAATCCACGGTGTGATAAACAGATAGGGCGTTATGGTCTTCCATTTTTTCATGTAACTCTCTCCTTATGATTCAGAGGGGGAAGATCCCCCTCTTTCTCTTGCACAATCGATATCGATCGCTGATCTACGGCAACTATTCGTGGTTTGCTACAACCTCGTTCAAAGCTTCTTTCGGATCCGCTAAACTGCTTGGATTGATGATACTTTCAAATGCAAGCTGGACATCGGCGTCAATCTCGGTCCAGCCGTCCGCAATGAAACTTGCCGGTGCATAGCCTGCACAGTTATCAAGCGCTGTGTAGAATGGAGCACAGTTTGGATTTTCTCTAAGATTTTCAGACTCTACTACCGATTTTAATGCCGGGAGTTCCGTTTCGATCCGGTACTTATTCATCTCTTCTCCTGTCCAGTATTTCAGGAATTCCCATGCCTCATCTTTGTGTTTACTGGTTTTGGAAATTGCGATACCAGACGTATTGATGACACTGATGGAATGTTCGGTCCCTTCAAATTTCGGAATCTGTGCGATACCATAATTGAGTCCTTCTTCTTCAAACTGCTTGATCGGCCATGTTCCATCGACATACATTGCCGTCTTGCCGCCCAGCATTTCGCTTTGTCCGCTTTCTTCGGACGCATACAGCACGCCGTCTTTTTCCATATCCTGGAACTTTTCAAACACTTCAATGGATTTCTTACTGTTGATATTACCATCCAGTTTACCGTCCTCATCCACAAACGCAGTTCCATTGCTCCATAAGTACATTTCCAATGTATAAGGCAGCGTGCCAATCGGAAAGGTAAATCCATTGACACCGTCGATCTTGGACTGAATTTCTTTTGACGCTTTTTCCACATCCTCCCAGGTCCAGTCATCTGACGGGTATTCCACTCCGGCCTGGTCAAATAAATCTTTATTATAATACAGGCAAGATGTTACGACACTGACCGGAACACCGTAAATCTTCCCATCATTGGAATTGTACGGCCAGAGTGCCTCAAAGAAATTATTCTTGTATTCTTCTCCCTCAGCCTCAATCCGCTCGTCTAGTGGTTCCAGACTTTCTGAATAGGTTGGATAATCCCACATGTACATCACGTCCGGAGCGTCTTTCGCTCCCATGCTGGCCGTCATCTTTGTATCAAAATCAGATCCCCATCCTTCCAGTACAACTTCAATCTTATCCTGGCTCTCATTAAATTTATCGACACATTCCTGCTGGCTGTCCAATGCGGTTGCGTCATCCCAGGTTGCGAAACGGAGCTGGACTTTTCCATCACTTGTCTTTCCATCTTCCTTCTCCTTTTCTCCTCCGCATCCAAGCAGCATGGAACCTGTCATTACAGTTACCAGACCAACTGCCGCAAGTCTTCTCATTCTCTTTTTCATACTGACCTCCACCTTTCACATTTGTTTGATAATTTCCAATCGTCCCGCCGCCGTGCAAGGAAGCTCTGTAATTCCAGCAAGAATCACGTCCTTTTCTTCCACAATCTCCCCATAACAATCTTTTTGAATCACTTTGGCAGGAGTTTCGTTTTCTGCTTTGATATAGATTTCTGTTGCCTTTGTACCATTGATAATGATGGTTTCTTTCTGCTGTTTTCCGATAGTAACGACTCTTCCCGCTGAGTATACTGCTGTAATCTCCGTATCGTTGTCTCTGACACTGACCTGCGGATAGAGATTCTGCGGCTCTTCTGCTTTAATCGGGCCCGTTTGAAGCAGTCTTCGATATCTCCTCATCAGATCCATGTAATTCTCCACCATATTGCGGTGTTCTGCTGTCAGGTATTCCATTTTCACCGAAAACTGCATCGTTGAAAAAAGCGTATCGATGATCTGAAGAGCCGCTGTCTCCGGTGTCTCTCTTTCGTTCCAGACGATTGGGTCAGAGTGTACCGCCGTATATCTGTTCATCAGCCGCAGATCGATACTTCCTACCCTATTGGCAAGCCCCGATTCCGGACAATCACAGACCCTTAACATGTTGCCATATCTCCTGATAAACGGCCCGATATACCGCTGTCGGAATTCGATAAGGATGTCCGGTTTTATCTGTTTTAACTCTGCCATCGTCTCCCCAAGAAGTCTATCAAGGGCTACCTGCAAGCAGATACAGTCCATATCTTCATTCACTTTTGGGGTATCTGCTCTCTCATAAAATTCATCGATAAAATCCAGTTTCAAGCCGTCCAGTCCCCAGTCCTTTACGGCATTTACATAGATAGTTTTCAAATACGACCTCACTTCCGGATAGCGGATATCCAGAATTCCCGTCTTTTGCTCTTCATCCACTGCAATCAGTTTATTATGAAACAGATTCCATACTTTGGAATACATTCCGACATAAGGTACGCTGAACCACAGCAGGTATTTCATCCCCAGCTTGTGAATACGATCTACGTGATCTTTCATATTTTTGATTTTCTTTTCAGTGACCTCCCAGTCCCCGCAATATCCGTAGCCCCGGTTCGTATCGTCCGTCTGCCATCCATCGTCCACGATCACAGTCCGAAATCCAAGCTCGGCCGCACGCCGGCACTCTGCTTCGACGTCTTCTTCCGTGAACTCCTGATGATAGGAATACCAGAAAGAATACATCGGATCTCTGGCCTCATCCGGTACAAATGCCGGACGAAATCCACAGTCTGTTTCCCACCAGTCTACCGCATCCCCAATCGCCTGCTCATACCGGACGTCCCGGTCATCCAGAAGAATCCTGACTTTGTATGCCGGCGTTTCTACCGCTCCGGCAAAAACTTTCACACGACATTTCATCGTTCCATTTTCCTCATGGACTCCCACATTCATATTGACTTTTTTCTCTGCTTCTGAGACAGCTATGGTCTTAATATTTCGCCCGTCAGTACTGAAAAATACATTCAACGGCGCTGACACAGAACTCATAGAAATTTCCCCATGTGCCCAGTCCGCTTTCAGCGTTCTGTCATATCTGCAATTTGGATGCCATCTTCCCGCAATGTTACAGATCGGGAAATCCCATTCACAACTAATGGTGATCTCATCCTCCTGGGATGGAATCTGATCCAGTATGATGTCATATACCTGTCTGCCATCCGGAAGGTCCCTTAATGTCTGTCTTATATTTGCTTTTATATTACTTGTTATCCTCATTTTTCTCTCCTTGCCTTGACTTTTCTATCAAATCTTTATATGCTATATTCAACTTTGAGCTGCACTTTCAAAGGAGGGACTCATTGCTATGGAAACAAACGTATACTATGACCGTGTGGATTTTCAATGTCTTGACCAGATTGAACATCAAACAAACGATCTCTATCTGACAAGATGCGGTATCCACCAGCCTTCACCTGGTTATGTATGGGGTCCGAAAAAGCGTCCGCAGTACCATATGCATTTTATTCTGGAGGGAAGCGGATATTTTGAAATCAACCATCAGATCCATCATCTGAAACAAGGCCAGATTTTTCTCATCCCCCCTGATACAGTATCACGCTACTACCCAGACTCCCAGAATCCCTGGACCTATGCCTTCATCAGCTTCCAAGGGAATAAATCGGCACAGTATATACAACAGGCCGGCTTTGGGGATTGCCCATATATCCGCGACTGTGTTAAAGATCCGGAGATATATGTATCCATCATCCGGGAAATGTTAAAAACACACCAACTGACCATTACCAATGAGCTGAAACGCGTCAGTCTGCTCTTTTCCCTCTTTTCCTTACTGACAGACTCCTATCAGATGTCCTCAGATTATACGAAGGATCACCATGATTACCTGCCTGAAACCTATTTTGAGCATGCAATACAGTATATCCACTTTCATTACGGCAAAAATATCCATATTCAGGATATCGCCGACTATATTGGCATCACACGATCATACCTTTTTTATATTTTTAATAAAAAGCTGCGCATGTCTCCACAAAAATATCTTTTGAACTACCGGCTCCAGCAGGCAAAGGAGCTGCTCGGTTCCACCGATATTTTTATCAAAGATATTGCCCATGCTGTGGGATATGAAGATTCTCTTGCATTTTCAAAAATGTTCCGCAATGCGACCGGATATTCTCCGTCTGCATATCGAAAACATAAAACCGGTTCTTCTGAAAACAAATAGTACTTCTCTTCTTCGTCTGTAATTATACTGTTTGGAAAAGAAAGCTTGAATGGCAGAATGACCAAATAATATGTCATAATGTCAAATATTTGGGCAGTTCGCCCTGATAATAAGTGGAATTGGTATTTTTTACAGCACCATTGGAAAGGGCTGACGCACATTCTGCATCAGCCCTTTTCTTTTTATTCATTTTGCTGCACCTTTTTGTAGTAAGTATGCGATGTGATTGTATAAATAATAAAGTACACGACCGCAAAGGCAAGTACAACGCCGATGGTACACCGTACGAAAATCTTTTGATTGATGAGGTTCATTGCCCGCATCAGGTCTACCAGTGCCGGGAAGGACGCCGCGGTGTGCAGAGCCGCCATTGCCAGGGGCAAGAAGAATACCTGGAGGATCTGCCGCCGGATGGTAGAACGGATTTCGTCGTCCGTCATTCCGACTTTCTTCATAATCTGGAACCGCTCTCTGTCGTCGAGACCCTCTGTGATCTGTTTATAATAGATAATCAGAGATACCGCCAGCAAGAAGAGGATGGACAAAAACAGTCCGATAAAGAGGAAGGAGCCGAACCGCTCATAGTAGTCCGTCCTTGACAGCTCTACATTTCCCACTGCCATCGGATGTTCAACGTATTGGATCAATGTATCTCGGAGAGTCTCTATGAAATCTGCTTTCTGACTCCTCGTTCCTTCTATATTATAATAATATTCGTAGGTGATGACCCGGTAGCCTGTCTGTGTTCCTGCATACTTCTCGTTGTATACATCCCGGATCTCCTGCAGAGCCGACATATCCGTTACAATGACCGCCATGTAATTTGTCTCTGTCAGATAAAGTGCCTGATTCCAGACTCCGGGATCCTCGACTTTGGATTTGACTTTCCAGCTCAGTTCATCCAGCTTCAGCGACTGCCCCACGCTTTCTTCCTCTTTTTCATAGACAGCCACCTCATCGTCCCCAAGATTCAGGTCTGCTCCGGTATTTTTGTTATAGTCATCCTCGGTCAAAAAAGCAAAAATATACAGATTTTCCGGAGAAATCTGCTCCCCGTCGGAGAAGGTAAATTCTCCTGGTTCTCCCGCAGCAAGTCCTGCCATCCAGAGTTGTTTATAACCAAAATCGTCTCTCATGGCGACGCCGTTCTCCTTTGCCTGATGCTCAATTCCCGCCTGAAGATCCGCCGTCTCTTCCTCGCCCTTTTCGAGTATACAACTTGCATGATAATCTCTCGGAAACTGCAGTTTCAGGATGTCCTCTTCCCCCAGGTACAGACTGAAGCTGGTGGAGACCGACACAATCACGGCGGTGGACAAAATACAGATCGTCGCAAGCCCTGCCGCATTTTGCTTCATCCGGTAAAGCATCCCGGATACGGTAATGAAATTTTTCGGACGGTAGTAAAACCGCTCCCGCCGTTTCATCCATTTCAACAAAGCGATACTGCCCGCCAAAAAGAGGAAATATGTGGCGAAAATCACCAGCAGCACCGCAGGAAGGAACACTTTGATTGTCTCGTAAATGCCATCTGCAAACAGTGCGAGGCCATACCCTGTTGCCAGAAAGATCACGCCAAGCACCGCAGGAATCTTTTTCACTTTCGGTTCCCTCTCTCCCTCTTTCGCGCCCTGCAAAAAGGAAATCGGACTGGTTCGCAGGATCGAGAGCAGATTGTAGCAAAGGACGAGCAGGTATAAGACGCCAAATACTGCACATGTGTTTCCTACCGCACCCAGTGGAATCTCAAACCGCAAATCCGACGGGATTCTAAGAAGCGCTAAAAAGACGAGAAACGCAAGCTGGCTGAACAGGGCGCCTGAAACGATTCCGCCCACAATTCCCCCAAGAGAGGTCAATACCACTTCCCATAGCATCATCACGGAGAGATGGCGCTTCTCCATCCCAAGGACGCAGTATAACCCGATCTCTTTCTTCCTCTGCCGAATCACAAAACTATTGACATAGAACAGGATGATGAAGGCCATGATAACGGCAACCACCGTGCAAAACCGAAGCATCAGATCCGTATTGGAGCCCTGTGTCGTCTCGTAAGTCTGCATCATAGAACGGATACTCGTCAGGATATAGTACATACTGACAATCAGTACATTTGCCAGCAGATAAGGCAGGTAGATTGCCCGGTTCTTTTTGAGATTCGACTTTGCCAGTGTAAAATACAAAGCATTATGCATACTCTTTCCCTCCTGACGCCATCACAGTCAGAGTCTCGGAGATCTTCCGGAACATCTCATCCCTGCTTTTATCTCCCCGGTAAATCTGATGATACACGGTACCGTCCTTGATAAACAGTACTCTCTTCGCATGACTTGCGGCCGTCGTACTGTGAGTCACCATAAGGATTGTCTGCCCCGCCTGATTGATCTGCTCAAACATATGCAACAATTCATAGGAGGCCCTGGAATCCAAAGCCCCGGTCGGTTCATCCGCCAGAATGAGCTTGGGTTCTGTAATGAGTGCTCTTGCGATCGCCGTCCGTTGTTTTTGACCCCCGGAAATTTCGTACGGAAATTTGTCCAGCAGATCGGAGATCCGAAGCACCTTGACAAGAGGTGACAGCCGTTTTTTCATTTCTTCTGTCTTTTCCCCGGCAAGCACGAGAGGGAGAAAAATGTTGTCCCTGACTGAGAGCGTATCCAACAGATTGAAATCCTGGAATACAAACCCGAGGTTCTTCCTCCGATAGACTGCCAGATCCTTGTCCTGGATCTTCCGGAATGGGAGGCCGTTCAGGATAATATCACCCGAAGTCGGCCGGTCAAACGACGCCAGCAGGTTCAGAAGTGTCGTCTTTCCGGATCCGGATTCTCCCATCACTGCCGTATACTCTCCTTCTTCCATCGAAAAGGTCACATCCTTCAACGCCTCCACCTGGTTTGTTCCAAACCGGTTTGTATATGTTTTTTTCAGATGTCTGACTTCCAATAATGCCATAATCATCGACTCCCTTTCTTTTTGTTCTGTCATTATTGTACAGAAAAAAGAAAGTGTCCGCCATCGATTCGGCTTACACTTTCTCTTCGTATTCTTACGTCGGTGTAAGATTGTCACAGTCCCAGTTCTTCTTTATAGTGCGCGTACATCGTATCTGCGTCGCTGGCTCCATAGGAGGAATAGACGATGTCTCCTTCTTCATCCACAATGAGAGTCAACGGAATGGATGTTGCCGGATACAGATTAGACGCCTCCAAATTTTCATCCAGTGCAATCGGGAATGTATAACCATTCTTCTGTACAAAGCTTTCGACCTCTTCTTTGCTCTCCCCGCAGTTGACCGCCAGGATTACCACATCATCAGGATAGTCCTCGCTCAGCCGCTGAAATGCTGGCATTTCCTGAACGCACGGGCCGCACCAGGTCGCCCAGAAATTCAAAAGGACCCTTTTCCCCCTGTAATCAGACAGTTTGACAGTCTTGCCGCTCAGAAGCGTCACCTCAAAGTCCGGAGCTGTCATCCCTTTCTCCGATTCCCCCTTTGCTGTCCGCTCCTCTTTGCTTTCGTCTTTTTTCGTGCCGGCTGTTTTTGTACCCTGCTTCTTGTCATCCGTTTTCCCCGCACAGGCAGAAAGCGCTGCTGCCATCAATATCATACAAAGTAACATTCCCATTCTTTTTTTTCTCATCAGAACCTCCTCCATTTCCTGTGTTTCCATTCAATCGCTCCAACATGGCAGACCTGTTTACATTCTCCACACTGAATACATTCCCTATCTCCGACCGCTTTCATATCCATGCGGCACTGACGCACGCACTGGCCACAGTGAGTGCACTTCCCCTCATCCACCTCAATTCCCAGAATGGAAATCCGGGAGAACAGCGAATAAACTGCTCCGAGCGGACAGAAAAAACGGCAAAAACTACGATAAACAAAACAGGTGCTTACCAAAAACAGCAAAAGCACCAGTACTTTCCAGTCAAAGAGCACACCTGCCGCCGCCCGTAGAGACGGATTGCCAAGAACCAATGTCAGTCCACCTTCCAGCGTCCCCGCCGGACAGATATATTTGCAAAATGACGGCAGTGGAAATCCGTTCCGGAAGGCAAAATACAGTGGAATATAAATCACAAACAAAGCAAGAATTCCATATTTCAGCCAGGAAAGTATCCGGGTTATCCGGTTTTTCCTGTATTTTGGCACCGGGATCTTGTAAAGCAATTCCTGAATCAATCCAAAGGGACACAAAAAGCCGCAAATCATTCTCCCCAGGAACAATCCGGAAAGAATCAAAAAGCCGAGAATATAAAATGGGAAACGAACTGGCGCACTGCTCAGTGCATTTTGCAGCGTCCCAAGCGGACAGGCGGCAATGGCCCCCGGACAGGAATAGCAGTTTAAGCCCGGAACACAGACGCCCTTTGTTTTCCCCTGATAAATAGCGGCCTCCCCAAACCCTTTTAGATTCGCGTTATAGATCAAAGCGCTGGCAAGCTGGATCCATCTCCGCTTCATCGGAAGTTTCCTCTTATCCAATGCCGATACACTCCAAACAGATTCGGACTGCCTTACTCCATGTCGTATGAAATTCTCCTTGAAAAATGCCAGCTATGAGAAACAGCATCCCAATCAGTCCGATCACAGCTCTTCCAATCAAGACTCTTTGCTCAGTAAACTTCTTCATTCGCTCTCCTTTCTGTCAGCCTGTATTCAGCTTCGGCCTCCTCGTATCGATACACACTTTTGTCCCTTTTCCCGGCTCGGATTCAATCTTGACCGGATGTCCCAGAAGATCGGCCGCTGATTTCACAAGGGACAGTCCGATTCCGGTGGACCGTTTGTCCAGTCTTCCATTGTAACCGGTGTATCCCCACTCAAACACCCGCGGCAGATCTTCCGGTAAAATTCCAATCCCGGTATCCATAATGACAATCTCCCCCTCACCCTGACGGCACACGGATACATACCCTTTTTTCGTATATTTGACCGCATTAGTGAGAATCTGCTCCAACATAAACACGAACCATTTTTCATCCGTCAGGATCGTAAAATCGAGATCTTCCCCGATCTGAATGGAAATCTTCTTATGAATAAAAAGTTCCGACAGGTTGCGGATCGCCTGCCTCACCAGATCCGCCGCCCGGAAATGTCCCAGACTCAGATCTTTCACACCCTTTTCCAGTTTCTGATAATCCAGCGCCATTGCAATATACTGTTCGATCTGGAACAGCTCGTGACGCATCGTCTCCGTGTCCGGATCTTCCTCCTGAAGCAAAAGCCTTAACACCGACACCGGCGTCTTGATCTGATGGCTCCACTTCGTATAGTAGGCATCCTCCTGCTTTCTCTTCTCCTGCTCAACGGCATGGTGGATGCTCCACGCCCTTTCACGCTTTCTCAGTAACTCCTGATAGAGTAGTTCCATCTTGTCGGTTGTCTTTGGAAAATAGTTGCTTTCAATCTCCTCTTTCTCCTGCATCTGTATAAGCCGGATACATTTTTTCCGGTAGGAAGCGTACCCCAGCCCCCAAATCAGAAAAAACAGGGCCGCCGAAAGGATCATCGTATAAAATGACGGTCCCCACGGAAGTCCATAGAGAGAATAGATCACTGCCTCAAGCGCAAGAATACCAAAAAACAGTACTTCCATGTCACGCTTCGCCCGGATGTAGGCTGCAAAATAGTTATTCTTCCACATAGTATCCCATACCTTTCCGGGTGAGAATATAGTTTTTGAGCCCGATATCCTCCAGCCTCCGCCGGAGTCTGGTGACATTCACGGTCAGCGTGTTGTCATCGATGAAGCTTTCCGTCTCCCAGAGATTACGTATCAGCACACTTCGCTCAATAATTTTGCCCGGATGTTCCATCAGTGTCCGTAAAATTCCGAATTCATTTTTCCCAAGCTCCAGCTTTTCCTGTCCATAGGATAACACCGAAGTGTCCAGATTCAAGGTGAGTCCCTTGTGGGTCAGCACGGACGGACTGGCTGTTCCAAAAGTATACGTCCTGCGGAGAACCGCCTGGATCTTGGCCGTCAGCACTTCCATCCGAAACGGCTTTGCCACAAAATCATCCGCCCCCAGATTGATGGCCATCACCAGGTTCATGTCGTCCCCAGAGGAGGACAAAAAAATCACCGGCACTTTGCTGACCTTTCGGATCTCCCCACACCAATAGTATCCATTATAGAAAGGAAGGGAAATATCCATCAGAACAAGCTGCGGCTCAAAGTCCTGAAATTCTTGCATTACGTTCTGGAAATCCTCAGCCACATGAACAAGATATCCCCACTTCTCCAGATTTCTCTTTAAGATATCCACCATCGTCTCATCATCTTCCACCAACAGAATCCGATATTTCATATGATTCCTCCTTTAACAATGTGCTTTCACTATACCACAGGCAGGGGCGGGTTGACAACGGAAGGCTTCGGAAACCTTTGTTTCTAATTGTAAACTTAGTTTTTATTTTTGGTTGACAATTATTTCCTGAGACGGTATACTTTCACCTAGACAACAAGAGAGGAGAACTTGAGATGAACAATACAACAACAAAGACTTCTGTTTCAACACGTTACCTTGTGTCAACAGCGCTAATGACAGCCGTACTCTGTATTCTGGCACCGATGTCCATTCCGATCCCGGTAAGTCCGGTGCCGATTTCCCTGACAAACCTGGTCCTCTATTTCGGACTGTTTCTTCTGCCATGGAAGCAGATGTTCCTAAGCTATGTCGTATACATGCTTCTTGGAATCTGCGGTCTTCCGGTATTCTCCGGATTTTCCGGCGGACTCGGAAAGCTGATTGGCCCGACAGGCGGTTATCTGGCCGGCTTTCTGTTCCTGATCGTGATCGCCGGGATTTTCATGGATAAGGTTTCCGGCCGTTATCGTATCTTATTCATTCTGGCAGGGATGATCCTCGGCTCCGTGATTACTTACCTCTTCGGAACCGCATGGCTCACATTTCAGATGAATCTGACCTTTGTACAGGGACTCTTTACAGGCGTGATTCCGTACCTCCCGGGCGACGCGCTGAAAATCGTACTTGCTATCCTGGTCGGACCGCAGATCCGTAAACGCCTGCCTGAAAGATAGAATAGAGCAATCCGTTTGAAGAATATCATTGATCCACGATTGACAGGCGAACACCCCAGAGTGGTAACTCCGGGGTGTTCATCTATTTCTTAATTGACAGTATCAGAACCGCTGCCATAATACAGAGAATTCCAAAAAAGTCCGGCAACGTAAAGGCAGTATGCATCATCAGGACAGTAGCCGCCGTCGCTGTTACCGGTTCCACAGAGGCAAAGAGACTTGCCCTGGTGGCTCCGATGATACGGACACCCTCCATATAAAAGGAAAAAGACAGAACCGTCCCGACTACCACAACCATGGCCATTGCGCCAACTGCCTGGAAATCCCATGTTCCAATCACATGCCACGGCTTCGTAAACACGCACATCAGGATACCTCCAATCAACATCCCCCACCCGATCACACAGAACGTGCCATACTTTTTCATCAGTTGCAGTGGAAGCAGGTTGTAGACCGCCATCATAACGGCAGAAGTCAGCCCCCAAGCAAGTGCCGCCTCGGAGATGGCAAGAGAGTTTGGATCCCCGTGGGTTGCAAGGACAAAAGTTCCGAACAGAGCCAGTACCAAGGCTCCTATTTCCATAAGACGTGGCATCTTTTTCGCCCGCACGGCGGTATAGAGCATAATAATAGCCGGAGCTGTGTATTGCAGCACTGTCGCAGTTCCGGCATTAGATAATTCCACAGAGGAATAATAGGTAAGCTGGCATCCGGCCATCCCGAAAATGGCAAATAAAATCAGCCAGAATACATCCTTTTTATCCTTCCAGATCTTCCACATCTCTCTTCCTTGTTTCAGATACACCGTAGTAAGCAGAAGCAGACCCGCCAGCACCAGACGGACACTGACAAGCCATCTTGCGTTCAGACCTTTGTACGCAAAAAGATACTGCCCGAACACACCTGCAAGTCCCCAGAAAATCCCGCCGATCACGGCGATGCAGGCCCCCCGCAATGCCTCTCTTCTTTCCATATTGTTTATCATAGCTGTTTTCCTTTGAAACTCTCCATCATAATCGGCATATATTCCCTGCTGTATTCTGCCAAGGAATAGCTGCCTTTGTTCAAGCACCAGTCTGTGACAAGCGCCCGCTCGCAGAGAGAATAGTATTTCAAAAGTTCGGAGACACTTTTTCTCCGGTTGATTTCCCCACGCTTCTGGCCCTCTTCCATAACGGAGGAAATCAGCTTATAGTACTCCCGATTCTGATCCAGAAGACTTCTCTCTCCTTTCGAGATGAGCTGGGTAGAATACAGGGACGCCAGCAGATCAACCTTGATACTCCGCTCCATAAACAGGTGAGATCTGTAATTGAGAAACATCAGCTTCTCAAAGCTGTCCATATACGGATCCATCTCCTCTTTCAAAGACAGATACAGATCATCCAGCACTGTCGACAGAGTATTCAACAGAGCGTCCTTCCCATCAAAATAATAGTAAAAGGATCCCTTGGACGTGTCTGACAGACGGATAATATCATCCACCGTCGTCGCGTCGTATCCCTTTTCATAAAACAGTTCCCAGGCCGCAGATACAATCCGGTCCTTGACCCGCTTCTTCTTCTCTTCCATTGTTACCTCCCAGCTCCTTTCTCCTGTATCTGACCAGCAGCCATGTCCACGTCAGACCACACTGCATATCTCATTCCATGTCCTTTCAAATGGAATAAAAACAGCTCAGCTGTACTTTTACAACTGAGCCGTCTCAATTCATGTACTTCTACAGTATACCTTTTTTACATTCTCTTTGCAATATCCGCGCACGCTTTCATAGCTTCAATCACAGAGCTTCTGAATCCGGTTCTCTCCAGTACTCTGACTGCCTCGATAGTCGTACCTGCAGGGGAGCATACCATATCTTTTAATTCGCCCGGATGCTTTCCTGTCTCTAATACCATCTTCGCGCTTCCCATCACAGCCTGTGCCGCGAACTTGTAAGCCTGCGGTCTTGGCATTCCGTCCGCTACCGCCGCGTCTGCCATAGCCTCGATCAAAATGAATACATAAGCCGGGGAGCTTCCGCTTACGGATACGACCGCATCCATCAGGCGCTCAGGAATAACCTCTACCTTACCAAAGCTTTCCAGAATATGACACGCATACTTCACTTCTTCTTCAGACAGGTATGGATTCGGGGATGCTGCTGTCATGCCCTCCATCACCATAGCCGGTGTGTTCGGCATCGTTCTTACGATCTTTACTTTCTTGCCGAATTTCTCTTCCAGCCATGCCAGTGTTTTTCCAGGCGCGATGGTGATTACGATCTTGTCCTCTGTCACCTTGTCCTTGATTTCTGTGATGACAGACTCATAGAACTGTGGCTTCACAGCAAGAACAATCACTTCTGACTTTTCTACTACTTCCAGGTTGCTGTCTGTAATCTGGATCCCGTACTGGTCTCTTGCCTTTTCTCTGGTCGGTACGAAAACGTCGGAACCAATGATCTCTTCCGGCTTAAATACCTGGTTTTTAATAATGCCTCCCATGATGGCGCCAGCCATATTTCCACATCCGATAAATCCTAATTTCATATGTGTTACACTCCTTTTCCGCTAAGAATCATTTTGTATACACTCAAATCATTTGTATACAATTCATACCTATAAAATATCACTATGCATCGTCCTTGTCAATCATTCTTATGACATTTCTTCCATTTTTCCTTGTAATTTTGTTTCTATTTGTATACAATAAAGTTATTAGTATACAAAGGGGTGATCTGTGTGGCTGAGAAAATTTCCCTGGCCGACCAGGCATATCATACAATGAAAGAGCGGATTCTCAATCTGACTTATCCGCCGGGAATGCAACTCACGGAAACGATGCTTGCCGAAGAACTGAATATGAGCCGGAATCCGATCCGAACCGCCTTAAAGACGCTTCATGCCGAGGGTCTCGTTGTCCGGGATTATTATAAATCGATTATTGTAAAAGAGATCACAGACAAGGATATCGAGGAGATTTACCAGCTTCGTGAGCTTCTGGAGGGAGCCGCGTTCCGGGAGATCTTTACAAGCGGCAGAGCTGATGAGTTTTCCTACCGGATCGAGGAGCGTGTCGTTCGGATGTGTGCGTGTGCCGGGGATATCTACCACTGGGAACTGGCGGACACCCAGATGCACATGGAGATTGTCAGCGTATTTGACAATGAGCGGATCAATCGTATCTACGAAATGTACCTTAACGAGGTCATCCGCATGGGGTTGTATTCCGTCCGGAATGGTCTTCACATCAGCAGAGCCAATGAAAATCTGAAAAAGATGATCCGCTACATGCGGTCTGATCAGTACGAAAAAGCCTATGAAATTTTAAGAAACGATCACTTTATGATCGGCAAAAGCAGCGCTTTAAAAAAATAAAAAGTCCTATGACGGCAACGGCCACAGACAAAGCCAGAAGAAAACAAACTTCTGCCATTGCCGTTGCCGCCGACACCCATTTTCTTATGACTGACATCCCAGATTCCTCCTTCTGCTTTCTATTATAGGAAACCCGTTTCCTGCTTTCCATCGAATCATCTTACATTTTCTGCTTCTTATCTTACAAATTTGCAACCTATGTTTTTTTCGGCATCCGACAGCAACTACCAAAAGTGTCAAAAGTCGCAGACCGAATTGTAAGCGGCCGCCAGGATCCCTGGCAGACTGGAAATTTGTCTCGTCGCCAATACAAAAAGACCGGCATACGATGCTATCTTTCGTATGCCGGTTCTCTTTATTTTCTTAGACATGTGCCTCTGTTTTCTTTTTCTTCATCACGGAATGTCCAATGTCGTACTCTTTCCTATCCTTAAACTCCTGAATCTTCCCGTCGTTCCAGTTCTGTACAGGACGGTAATATCCGGTGATCCGGCTGTAGACCTCTGTCTTTCTGCCGCAATGCGGGCAGGTGTACTGCTCCCCGTCGATATAGCCGTGATCCTGGCAGATGGAGTAGGTCGGAGAGATCGTATAATACGGAAGCTTATAATTCTCCGCAATCTTCCGTACAAGGAGAGCCGATTCTTTCCATCCTGGAAGCTTCTCGCCGAGGAACGCATGGAATACTGTCCCGGAGGTGTAAAGAGTCTGTAACTCATCCTGGATATCCAACGCGTCGAAAATATCATCGGAGAATCCAACCGGAAGATGAGAGCTGTTCGTATAGTACGGAGTGCCATTCCCCTCGGATGCTGTGATGATATCCGGAAACTGCTCCCTGTCATGCTTCGCGAACCGGTATGTGGTGGACTCCGCCGGTGTCGCCTCCAGATTGAAAAGCTCTTCGTACTCTTCCTGATAATCAGAAAGCCGGTTTCTCATAAAGTTCAGCACCTTCACCGCAAATTTCTGAGTTTCCTTATGAGTAATGTCCTTTCTTAGCCAGTTCGCATTGAGTCCTGCCTCATTCATGCCGATCAGACCAATAGTAGAAAAATGATTTCCGAATCCGCCAAGATACCGCTTCGTGTATGGGTAAAGTCCCTCGTCCAGAAGCTTGGAGATCACCTGTCTCTTAATGTGAAGGGATCTGGCTGCAATATCCATCATATGTGCCAGTCTCTTAAAGAAGTCCTCCTCATCCTTTGCGAGGTATGCCATCCGGGGCAGGTTGATCGTAACCACACCGATAGAACCTGTACTTTCGCCGCTTCCGAAGAAGCCGCCCGCTTTCTTTCTAAGCTCCCGCAGATCAAGTCTTAGACGGCAGCACATACTGCGGACGTCGCTTGGCTCCATATCGCTGTTGATATAGTTAGAAAAATACGGCGTCCCGTATTTGGATGTCATTTCAAAAAGCAAGCGGTTATTTTCCGTATCGGACCAGTCAAAATCTTTGGTGATGGAATAAGTCGGAATCGGGTACTGAAATCCTCTGCCCTGTGCATCGCCTTCAATCATCACTTCAATGAACGCCTTGTTTACCATGTCCATTTCTTCTTTGCAGTCACCGTAGGTAAAGTTCATCTCCCTGCCGCCTACAATGGCCGGTTTCTTCTTCAGATCATCCGGAACCGTCCAGTCCAAAGTAATATTCGTAAACGGAGCCTGAGTACCCCACCGGGACGGTGTATTGACACCGTACACAAAAGATTCAATACACTTCTTTACCTCGGTATAGCTTAAATGGTCCGTCCGCACAAACGGAGCAAGATATGTATCAAAGGATGAGAACGCCTGAGCCCCCGCCCATTCATTCTGCATGATACCGAGAAAATTCACCATCTGGTTGCAAAGAACACTCAGATGTTTGGCCGGAGCTGAAGTAATCTTCCCAGGAATTCCACCGAGCCCCTCCTGAATGAGCTGGCGTAGAGACCACCCTGCGCAGTATCCGGTGAGCATGGAAAGGTCATGCAGATGAAGGTCCGTGTTGCGGTGAGCCTCTGCAATCTCCCGGTCATACACTTCGGACAGCCAGTAATTGGCCGTAATCGCTCCGGAATTGCTCAGAATCAGCCCTCCAACCGAGTATGTCACTGTAGAATTCTCCTTGACTCTCCAGTCGTTGACCTGCAGATAATTGTTGACAAGCTCTTTATAATTTAAGGTCGCGGACTTCAGATTCCGGATTTTCTCTCTCTGCTTTCTATAGAGAATGTAGCCCTTGGCAACGTCCGCATATCCTGCCTGACTCAAGACCTCCTCCACACTATCCTGGATCTCCTCCACCTTAATCTTTCCATCTTTTATCTTCGGCTCAAAATTCGCCGTTACTTTCAAAGCAAGCATATCAATGACACTAGGATGAAAATTCTTTCCTGATGCCTCAAATGCTTTCTGAATCGCAGCGCCGATCTTATGAATGTCAAACTCTGCAATCTGGCCGTCCCGCTTTACTACCTGATACATTTGTCATACTTCCTTTCCCATTCGTGTCGATGTCCCCATTATATCACTTTTCTTCTTTTACCGTCAACGCAATAAACAACATCTAGTTGTTTTTAGCAGTTTAACACTAAACATTCAACAAGATGTTGTTTTTTCTTTTTCTCTATATTCCCCGGATTTCTACCTCGCCTACGTAATTCTCCATAATCGCCTTTACCTGTAAAAGCACTGGTTCATCGTAGGCATGCAGGCCCTCACGAATCAGTCCCCCGGAATTTTCAAACTGCTGGATATAATAAGTCGCAGCCCCCCGAATCCACCGTCCCATTTCCTCGAAGTCCGATTTCTGGTGGAATTCCCGTACCACTGTCGTCCGGAACGCATACGGCACATGCCCCTCCAGCAGATACTCCACGCTCTCCTCAATGGGCCGAACGTCAAACTGCCCAAGCCCCACTGTCCGTGCGTACTTTTCTCTGGAATTTTTCAGATCCATGGCCACCTGGTCGATCAGTCCTTCTTCCACAAGACGGATCAGCCGCTCCGGAAAACTGCCGTTCGTATCCAGTTTAATCAAGTACCCCATATCCCGGATCTTTTTCAGAAGCTCATCCAAATCCGGACAGATGAGCGGCTCTCCCCCGCTGATACAGACACCGTCTAAAATCCCCTGCCGTCTCTTCAGGAAATCAAACAGCTCCTCCTCAGAGAAATTTTCATGATCCTCTACTCCTGTCACCAGTGCCGCATTATGGCAGAACGGGCAGCGAAAATTACATCCTCCAAGGAAAATGGTACACGCTGTCTTTCCGGGATAATCCAAAAGTGTCAGCTTCTGAAGTCCCTGGATTCTCATAAGCACCCCTCCTATCCTTCTTCCTTTGCTTCCTTACCCAAAACCAGATTTCTCCGAATCCGGTCATAAAAATATTTCAGCTTTCTGACAAACATGGTCAGATAACGAAGCACCGGCTCTGTGGCAATAGAGAATACTACAAAAAGCATAATACATTCCGCCGACATTCCGGTAATGGCAAAGAGCTTGTTCAGCACCGTGCTGCAGAACAGCAGAGCGCAGATACACAGTAGCAATACCGCCACACGAATCTTGTTCATCGGCCGGCTGATCCGGTAGAGAATCATAAATCCCACGATCGCAAGAAGCATTGTCGCAGCCGTTGAAATATCCGTTGCGTTGACGCCGAATGTTTCTCCAAAAACAACGAGCGCCCCGACTGCCAGTACATCTGTCAGCGCCGCCGGGAGTGCCTTTAAAAAGACATTCGTCAGGAAATGCCCTTTGATCATACTCTTGTTCGGCTCCAGCGCCAGGAAGAAGGCCGGTACACCGATCGTAAACATACTGATCAGGGATACCTGCGACGGCTCCAGTGGATAAGTAATCATAAAGACCGCCGAAAAGATCGCAAGTAGGAAGGAAAACATATTTTTCACAAGAAAAAGGCTTGCGGATCTCTGGATATTATTGACAACCCGCCGTCCTTCCAACACGACGCTTGGCATACAGGAGAAATCCGACTCCAGAAGCACGAGCTGTGACGCCTGCGCCGCCGCATCGCTTCCGGACGCCATAGCAATACTGCAGTCCGCATCCTTTAACGCCAGTACGTCGTTGACTCCGTCCCCTGTCATGGCAACCGTGTGACCTGCACTTTTAAGCGCCTTGACAAACTGCCGCTTCTGGGACGGTGTGACACGTCCAAAGACCGTATACTTCTGAACTGCCTGACGGATCTCTTCTTCTGTCGTCAGCGTGGCCGCATCCACAAAGTCATCCGCACCCGCAATACCGGCTTTCTTTGCCACCTCAGATACTGTCACCGGATTGTCACCCGAGATGACCTTGACCTCTACCCCCTGCTCTTCAAAATAAGCAAAGGTCTGCGGCGCTTCCTTTCGGATCGGGTTTGCAAGCATAATATAGGCAAGTGGCGTCACTTTCCCACGAAGCGCCCTGCCGTCCGGTGTCTCTTCACAGTTTCCAAACACCAGTACCCGATAGCCTTTGGAAGCTTCCTTTTCAATCTCTTCCTCATATGCCGGATAATCGTCCCGCAGGACAAACTCCGGAGCACCAAGCACATAGGAGCTCTCTTCAAAGGTAGCACTGCTATATTTATATTCGGAGGAAAATGACGTGATCTTCTGCGCCTTTCTCCCAGTACTCTTTTGAAAATAGGCCTGTACCGCCTCCATGGTGATATTGTCCCTGCTCATGGCATGTGCAAAATCCCCGATCAAACCCTTTAACGGCGGCATCGTTTCTTTATTGTAATGTCTGGTGGCACGAAGTCCCTGAACTTTCATTGTATTCTCTGTAATCGTTCCGGTCTTGTCCACGCATAGTACATTGACCCGTGCCAGTGTCTCAATACTCTTCATGTCGTGAAGCAGTACTTTCTGCTTGGCAAGACGCACCGCACTTACCGCAAGGGCCACGCTCGCAAGCAGATAGAGCCCTTCCGGTACCATACCGATCACTGCCGCTACCATAGCCGTCACACTGGAACGAAAGCCCTCGTCATTCAAAAAGAAACTCTGGATAAATAGGATGAAACCGATCGGAATGATAGCGATGCCGACACATTTGACGAGCTTGTCCAGAGAACGGATCATCTCCGACTGTTCTCCATCTTTCATTGCCTTGGCCTCCAAAGTCAGGCGGGATATGTAGGAATCCGCGCCCACCTTCTCCAGTCTCGCATGACACTCCCCGGAGACAATGAAACTTCCCGACATCAACATATCACCTTTGTGCTTTGTAATCTCGTCCGCCTCACCGGTCAGAAGGGATTCATTGACCTGTACCTCACCGTGCTCCACAATAGCGTCCGCGCAGATCTGATTGCCCGCCTTAAAGATTACGATGTCATCGATCACCAGATCCTCCACCGCAATCACCCTCTTCCGGCCATTACGGACTACCGTCGCCTTCGGAGCATGCAGCATCGTCATCTTGTCCAGTACATTCTTTGCCCGGACCTCCTGGACGATACCGATCAATGTATTCAAAATGATCACCGGCAAAAATGTCAGATCCCGAAACGCGCCCACAAGGATCAGAAGCAGACCAAGAATCGCAAAAATCAAGTTAAAATATGTAAAAATATTGTCGTGAATAATCTCCTTTGTCGTCTTTGACGGAGGATCCACCGGAAGGTTCGTCCATCCGCCCTCCTCACGTTCTAAAATCTCCTCTTCATAAAGCCCCATATGATAATCCGGTATACACCTTCGGATCGGAAGACGCTCCGGCTCATACTCCGTATCCTCTTCCTGTCTTTTCCTTCGTATTCCGGCAAGTCGTTCTATCATTCTGTATCTCCTTCTCGTGTCTTCTTTCGTTTTCTCTTTCCACTCTCATGGTTCTATTATACGCCCAGAAACGATAAATACTATAAAAACAATATGAAGAATTGATTAATTTTCGTAACAGCCTTACTATGCACATCATCACAAAAACCAGAGTCCGAACCGCACTGTTTCAGATTAAATAAAAAGTGCTGCCACACTTATTCTTTTCGTGTGACAGCCTTGAAAAATATTATTTATGATTGTCTGTTTGTCAGAGAATGATTGATTTCGACAACTCTATAACAAACATTAGTTAAAGCTCTGCTCTGTTCTCTCGATAATTTCATCCTGAAGCGCTTTACTTAAATTTCTAAAGTGATCGCTGTATCCTGCGACACGTACAATCAGATCCTTGTAGTCTTCCGGATGTTTCTGAGCCTCAATCAGCGTCTGCTTATCAATGACATTGAACTGGATATGATGTCCGTCCATATTGAAGTAGGTACGGATCAGGTTCGCCATCTGATCAAGCCCATTCTCTCCTGCTACGACATTCGGGGTGAACTTCTGATTCAGAAGTGTACCGCCTGTCTGTAAGTGATCCATCTTTGCACAGGATTTCACAACTGCGGTCGGTCCGTTTGTATCCGCTCCCTTTTCCGGAGAGATACCTTCGGATACCGGCTTCTCCGCAAGACGTCCGTTTGCACTTGCTCCCATCACTTCACCAAAGTATACATGGCAGGTTGTCGGAAGCATATCGACACGGTACATTCCGCCATTCATGTTATGACGGCTGGATACTTCCTTCTGATAATAGTGGAAGACATCCTGCATGATATCATCCGCATAATCATCGTCATTGCCGTATTTCGGAGTCTTGTTTCTTACAAGGTTGAGAATATCCTCGTGTCCCTCAAAGTTATCATCCAGCGCTTCCATAAGCTGCGCCATTGTCATCGTCTTCTTATCAAAGACATTGTATTTTACAGATGACAGGCAGTCTGTGATGGTTCCAATACCAACTCCCTGGATATACTTGGTATTGTATCTTGCTCCGCCTGCGTTGTAGTCCTTTCCTTTGGAAATGCAGTCGTTTGTAATGATGGAAAGAAACGGAACCGGCATGTAGTCTGCGTAGATCTTTTCGATGACGTTGTTTCCTCTTATCTTGATATCGATAAAATGTTTCACCTGTTTCTTGTACGCTTCATACAAATCTTCGTAAGAAGTAAAGTCTGTTGCCTTTCCGGTCTCAAGTCCGATCTGCTTTCCGGTACGCTTGTCGAAACCATTGTTCAGTGTGATCTCAAAAATCTTCGGCAAGTTGAAGTATCCGGTGAGGATATACGCTTCGTTTCCGAACGCCCCTGTCTCTACACATCCGCTCGTTCCGCCTTTTCTTGCGTCCTCCAGAGATTTTCCTGCATTTAAGAGCTCCTGAACAATCGCCTCTGTATTGTAGAACGCCGGCTGTCCCCATCCTTTTCTGGAGATCTCACAGGCACGTTTCAGGAACTTCTGCGGAGTTTTTCGGCTGATCTGTACGTTTGAACTTGGCTGAAGAAGTTTCATCTCATCCATACAGTCCAGAATCAGGTAGCTGACATTATTGACTCCGTTCTTTCCGTCCGGTGTGATACCGCCTGTATTGATATTCGCAAAATCTGTATATGTTCCAGACTCCTTTAAGGTGATACCTACCTTCGGCGGAGCCGGCTGGTTGTTGAACTTCACCCAGAGACATTCCAGAAGCTCCAACGCCTTCTCGTCGTCCAGGATTCCTTCTTCTACGTCTTTTTCGTAGAATGGATTGAGGTGCTGATCAAGGCGTCCCGGTGAATAAGCGTCCCACGGATTCAGCTCGCTTGTTACGCTTAAATGTACGAACCAGTACATCTGGATTGCCTGCCAGAATGTCTGCGGCTTGTGAGCCGGTACCACGTCACAGTTGGCCGCGATCTGTAAAAGCTCTGCCTTTCTCTTTTCGTCGGTCTCTTTCTCCGCAAGTTCTCTTGCGTATTCTGCATATCTCTTTCCAAGAACCATGACGGCGTCACATGCGATGGACATTCCGCGTAACTGGTTCTGCTTTTCAAATGCTTCCGGATCGTTCTGGAAGTCCAGTGCTTCCAGTGCTTTCTGGATGTCCTCTTTATAATCCAGGAAACCTTTTTCGTAGATCTTCACAGATCCTACCGTATGTCCCGGTCCTCTCTGCTCCATGAACTCGGTAAAGATCCCCGCCTCATAGCAGTCTTTCCACTGCGGCGTCATGTTGTCCAGGATTTTCTTCCGGATAGAACGTTTCTCCCAGTAAGGAATAATCACGTCCTCCTGATATTTGTAGTCTTCCTCTTTCACTTTGAAGCTGATTAAGTCACGGTCGTTCATAACATGCATGTCTTCGACTGTGTGGCAGCATAGTTCCGGGAATGTCGGCGCCGCCCATGGCTCATTTCCCTTTTCTCCGACAATCAGCTCCCCGTCCCCGATGTAAAGGGATTTTGTGGAGAAATAGTCTTTCAATACCTGGGCGCGCAGCTCCGGAATAGACAGCTCTCCTTCATATTTTTTGTAAGTCTCTGTCTCACTCTTCGCGCGTTCCATGTCGATATGTGCCTGTGTGTTTTCACTCAGCTTTCTCAATGCCTTGATTCTTGCGTTCATGCCTCTTTCTTCCATTACATTAACCTCCTATTTTTGTATTATGAAATCCGGCTTTTTCAAACAAGCCAACAAAGTGTTCCATCTCTTCTCTGGAAGGAGCCGTAAGACCGTTTCCCTCATACTGTTCCCCCAGTCTCGCGTACTTACTCGATCCGGTATTATGGTACGGGAGCAGATTGATCTGTGCGACGCGGATTTTCTTCTCCAGCAAATAGTCAATAATCTGCCGCATATCTTCATCTGTCCCGTTGACTTCCTTCACCGTTGGGATTCGGATATAAATCCTTGCCCCGTCTGCGCTCAGCTTCTCCAGATTTTCCAGAATGAGCGTATTGTCCGCTCCAATATATTTTCGATGTTTTTCCCGATCCATCACCTTGACGTCGTATAAAAATGTATCTGTAAATGGAAGAATCCTCTGGTAATTCTCATACGGTGCATATCCACATGTGTCGATTGTAACTGTAATGCCAAACCGGTACAGTTTCTTTACGAGCGCTTCGATGTAATCCATGTCCATCGCCATGACCTCTCCGCCGGAAAGGGTCACGCCTCCGCCAGATTCTTCGTAAAACATCTCGTCCTTTCTCAGCTCTTTTACAAGCTCCGGAACCGTATACTCTCTCCCCGCTGTCTCGCGGATATTCTGCGGACAGACCTCGGTGCATTTCCCACATACCTTACAAAGCGACATATCTGTCTGAGACTTTCCGTCCACGATACGGATCGCATGATTCGGACAGGCCGGCACGCAGTATCCACATCCGGTACACTTCTCATTACTTGTCAGAAGCTGATTCGTGTACTTCTGCGTTTCCGGATTGTGGCACCAGACGCACCGAAGCGGGCAGCCTTTAAAAAATACGCTCGTACGGATCCCATCTCCGTCGTGAATCGAATATTTCTGAATATTCGTTACCAGTGGTGTCATTCTTTTCTTCCCCTTTTGTTTCTGTTTTAGACTAAAGTTCAAACCTTGGTTCAATTATATCAGTTGACGAAGAAGTCGTCAAGATTTTATCAATCAAAATTGAGAAAAATTTCACGAAAAAAGGAAGATGCCGTTTCTTTTCTGAAACTCGCATCTCCCTCTTCCTTTTCGGCGTCCGCACCGTATTTCTTCTTAATTATATATTGTCTTATATATTCTGCTCCGCATAGGCTTCCGCAATATTTCTCATATGATCGCCAATTCGTTCATAGTCGATCAGGATCTCGGAATAGAGTACCGCGCTCTCAATCTCACACGCACGGTTATTAATCCGCTCTACCTGCTTATCTCTGCACCGCTCTGTAATATCGTCTACTGCACGTTCAAAGCTGACCGCATCCACCAGAAGCTGGGTCGGGTCTGTCTGGGCGGAAAGTTCCATCCGCTCAAACGCTTTTCGGCACTGCTCCCGCATTTCTTTCAGCTCCTCAATCGTTTCTTTGGAAAGCTTCAGTCCCTTTTCCCGGATAAAAACGGCGTGCTCCGCAAAGTTCATTGCATGATCCCCCACACGTTCTACATTCCCCGTGATCTGGAAAATGCTGTTCAGGCGCTTTGTCTCCGCAGGTCCGTGCTCAATCGTAAGGACCTTGGAGAGCCGTCTGGAGATACTGATATTATAAAGATCAATGGTATTCTCCGTCTCTTCCACCTCGGCAAACCGGGTGTCGTCACCGGAAAGAATCATATCAAACCCCTTCAGCACATTTTCTCTTGCAAGGCTGTACATACTGCCGACATTCTCCATCAGACTGCTGATTGCGATCGCGGAAGATCCAAGTACATGTTGGGAGCTCATAATCTCCTTCAGCCACTGGTCGTCGTCCGGCTGTACTCTGATCTCTTCCTTTTTATCCGGAAGGATCTTCTCAGCCAGAGACGCCAGCCCTGTTCCAAATGGTATCAGAATAATTGTTGTCACTACATTGAACAAGGTATGCATATTGGCAATTTGTGACGCCGGATGAGCCGGTGTCAGACCTGCCACCGCATCTGTCAGTGGAGTCACAAGACAAAGGATAACGAATAAGACGGTTCCGATCATATTGAACATGAAATGGATCACTGTCGTCCTTTTCGCATTCCGGTTCATTCCCACGGATGCAATCAGAGAAGTAATACATGTCCCGATATTCTGTCCGAACAGTACAAAAACCGCACTGTGAATATCGATCAGACCACTTAAAGCCAGCGCCTGCAAAATACCAACCGAAGCGGACGATGACTGAATCACTGCTGTAAAAATCGCTCCTACTACGATTCCGATAATCGGATTGGAAAAACTTGTCAGTGCATTGACAAAGACTTCCGAATCCCTCATAGGCACCATGGCGTCGCTCATCATACCAAGTCCGATAAAGAGTACCCCAAGTCCCGCAATGATGCTTCCGATATTCTGAACATTGCGCTTCTTGGAAAACATACCAAGCGCAATCCCTGCGAACGCGAATAGTGGGGCGATGGTTCCGATATCCAGGGCGACAAGCTGTCCTGTAATCGTCGTTCCGATGTTGGCTCCCATAATAATCCACACAGCCTGTCTGAGAGTCATCAGTCCTGAATTAACAAAGCCCACGACCATCACGGTAGTAGCGGATGACGACTGGATGACTGCTGTGATGACGGCTCCGACAAGTACTCCAAGGATCCGGTTGGAAGTCAGTTTCTCCAGGATCCCTTTTAGTCGGTCCCCTGCGACTGCCTCCAGATTGCTGCTCATCATCTGCATCCCGCACAGAAAGAGGCCGAGTCCTCCGAGCAGCATAAAGACATATTCCGGTTTCATTTGTAATGTTCCTCCTGATATTATTCCTCGTGCAGCGTTTGCTCTGATACCGCACTATTTTTCATTGTATCGGAAAAGGAACTGGAGTGTCAATATTTTTTCAAATTTATGTAAAATTTACGTAAAATCTATAAGAATAGTTCAGCCATAAGCTGTGCTGCGACAAATCCGAGCTGTCATGGCTGAATCGTCACGCCGCTGTATCAAACCGCTTTTTTCTTCTCCGGAAGCTGTGCCAGCACAATGGCGATGAACATGAGTACACACCCCAGGATCTCCCGGCTGCTTAACTGCTCATCCAGAATCACCATACCTGCCAAAACAGAAATCACCGACTCCAGACTTAAAATCAGCGACGCGATGGTCGGATTCATCCCCTTTTGTCCGATAATCTGGAGAGTGTATCCAACACCGCTTGAGAGAGCTCCGGCATATAGAATCGGCAGCCATGCCGCCAGAATATTGTGAATATCCGGCTGTTCCATCACGAGCATCCCCACACCGCTTACAATAGCGGCCACAAAAAACTGGATACAGGACATCTTTACCCCATCCACCAGCTCAGTGAAGTGATCAATCACAAGGATATGGATGGAAAATGCCAGCGCACATAAAAAAACCATTGTATCGCCGTATCCTATAGAAAATCCTTCCGTGATGCATAGGAAATACAGTCCTGCCAGGGCTAATACGACGCCCGCCCAGACATTCAGCCCGCACCGCTTCTTAAAGAACAGTCCGATAATCGGTACAATGATAATATAAAAGGTCGTAATAAATCCTGCTTTTCCTACCGTCGTATGCTGAATCCCAATCTGCTGAAGACAGCTTGCCACACCAAGGGCCAGTCCGCAGCAAATTCCTCCGATCAGAAGTTTTTTCTGATAAGCCTTTCTCCTACTCTCATCCCGGCAGATTTCTTTTTCCTCCTGATTCGGATTCACCTTGTTTAAAAAGGCGATACAGGGGATCAGCATGATCCCCGCGATCAGGGAACGGACACAACTGTATGTAAAGGGACCTACATAGTCCATCCCTACGCTCTGTGCCACAAAAGCCGTTCCCCAGATCAATGCTGTCAGAAGCAGCAGCAGGGAATTTCTCACTTTATGTGTTTTCATATGTTGTTTTCATCCTTTCTCCTACTTACACTTTCTCTGATAACCAGTTTGGCAGGTACAGAAACTTTCATACTGATTTCCCGGTTCGTATAGATACGCTCCGCAAGCATATTCACTGCCTCTTCGCCCATAAAATCCATCGGCACATGAACCGTAGTAAGCGGCGGAACAAGATATTTTGTCATAGAAATATCGTTAAACCCGACGACGCTGATATCTTCCGGAACCCGGAGCATGGCCTCCTGAACCGCCTTATAGCATCCGATTGCCAGTGAATCGTTTGCGCAGAAAATGGCTGTCGGCCGATCCTCTAAGGCCAGTAATTCCTTCCCCATTCGATACCCGTGCTTTGGCGTAAAGCCTCCGATCTGGATATATTCTTCATGGAAAAGATTCTTCTCCTCTAAATAGTGCGAATAGATCGGCATCCGCATGTCCACGATCTCTTTTCCATCGGAATCCACGTCTCGTCCTCCGATAAAAGCAATCTTTTCGTGGCCTGCGTCCACCAGATAATCCATCACCTTCGTGACTGCATGTTTTAAATTCACCACGATGGAATCAAAGAGCTCCACGTCTCCGACTGCGTCGATGAAAACAGCCGGCTTATGAAATCCCCGGATTCTCTCCACAATACCTTTACTGAATGTCCCCAGACAGATGATACCATCCAGCTTCGCCACATTATCCGCCGTATCCTCCGAGGTGACAATCACTTTCTTAAACCCTTCTTTGTCCAGCTTTTTCTCCACAGCAATGCGAATAGACAGATAGAACGTATCTTCCAGCTCTTCTTCCGGTGAATAAGAACAAAAAAGTCCCAGTTTCAGCTTTTTCTTCTTCCTCTTTTTATCCTTGATCTGATACTCCAGCCTGTCAGCCGCCTCAAATACTCTACGTTTCGTTTCATCCTGCACATTCAATGTATCGTCAAAATTCAGAACACGAGAGACGGTTGTGACAGAGACTCCAGCGAGTTCAGCTATCTCTTTTATCGTAGCCATATTTCTTGAATCCCCCTCTGATTATGCATTTCTATTTATTCTAACACATCTGTTTTTTAGTCACAACCGTCCTTTTTATGTCCTTTTCACTTTCACGATTCAGCGGCTTTCACCTTTTGTCCCGTATCATGCTAGGAAATGGGCAATCAATTCAATGCAATGTTCCACATCCGATAAATCCGCCACCTCGCACGGCATATGCATATAGCGAAGCGGCACGGACACAAGCACGACCGGAACGCCTTCATTGGAAAAGTGAATTTTGTCCGCGTCAGTATAGCTTAATCTGCTGGCTACTTCCCACTGTACCGGAATATTCGCCTTCTTTGCCGTGCGCTCCATCTTTTCATTGAGTTCTTTCGCCACGATCGGGCTGTAGCAGAGCACCGGTCCTTTTCCAAGCTCCACCTGGCCCATTTCCGCCGGGTTCATGCCAAGGCAGTCGCTTGTGTACGTCACATCCACTACTACGGCAAGCGTTGGATGGATCCGTGCGGAGCACCAGTATGCCCCGGTCTTTGTCGTCTCCTCTCCGGTCGTAGAGGCAGCATAAATACCAGACGTACATCCCCGTTCTTTTGCCCGCTTCAATGCTTCCATAATAATGTAGACGCCAATCCGGTCATCCAGCGCTCTGGACGTAATCCTCCCATTCGCGAGCGTCCGGATATGAGTGTCCGGCACTACCGGATCTCCCGGTTTCACATAGCGCAGGGCATCCTTGCGGTCTTTCGCTCCGATGTCAATTTTCAAATCCTTTGTACTCATCCCCTGTTTCTCAAAAAGTCCCCGATATGCCTCCACAACGCCCGGTATCTCCCTCTCCTTTGTCTTTACGATCACCTGTTGTCCCGGATAAGTAGGAACGACAACGCCTCCTCTGTCCACTACCTGAAGTCTGCCATCCTCAGTAATATTGGAGATCATCAGTCCGATCTCGTCCGCATGGGCAGAAAGCAGAATCCGCACCGGGCTGTCCGGGTTGGCGACGCAGACCAGATTGTGCATCTCGTCCTCCCGGATCTCATCCGCAACGTTTTGCATCTCCTCCCGGACAATGTTCTGCAACGGCTCTTCATATCCGGACACGGAAATACTCTTTAAGATGTTCTTTAAAAATTCTGTTTCCATTCTTTCGTACACGCTCCCTTGGTAGAATTTTTCACCGCCTCCAGAAGTTGTGAGAAAGTGGACAACTGATAGTCTGCCAGTTTGCACTTTACCGCTTCCCCGACTGCAGCACAGTCCATTCCTCCGGCTTTTGCCGCCTGCACGCCCGCCTTCGCGTCCTCCACAACAAGACAGTCCTTTGGCTCTTTCCCCAGATACTTTGCTGCTTTTAAGAACACTTCCGGATCCGGCTTGGACTTCGTAATATTGTTTCCGTCCGATACTGCGTCAAAGTAATCTCCAAGCCCGATCTGCTTTAGAATAAAGCCTGCGTTTTTACTGGAAGACCCGATGGCAAGTAGAAGTCCCTGCGCCCTCAGCGTATCCAAAGTGGTTTTTACCTCTTCGGAGAGATCCGCCGTTCTCATATTTTTTAACAGCTCTTTGTAAATCGTGTTTTTCTTTTCCATCCAGGAGACCTTTTCCTCCCGGCTCATCTCTGCGTCGTATTTTTCCAGGATAATTTCAAAGCTCTCCATCCGGCTGACGCCGCGCAGTCTGTGATTGACCGTCTCGTCAAATGGAATGTTCAGCTCATCCGCAACTGCTTTCCATGCCTGGTAATGATACTGGTCCGTGGAACAGATCACGCCATCCAGGTCAAATATCACGGCCTGATACTTCATCTTGGTTCCCTCCTAAATCTCTTTTTTCTCACCGTTGATCCATATGCCCACCGGAGCGCCGTCAAGTCTTCGTACTTCCGCCTGATTATTACCGTCTGTCTGGATTTCCAGCCACGCGTTGTCATAGTGAAGACGGAATTTCAGGCTGCTCCACTCTTTTGGCATGTTCGGCTTCACGTTTAAAATACCGTCTTTTCCAATCGATACGCCCGCAAATCCGAAGACGATCGTCTGCCATACGCCTCCTGCATTGGCTGCGTGGATTCCCTCTCTTGTGTTCTTCTGCAAATTCAGAAGGTCGATCAGCGCGGCACGTTTCAGATATCGGTACGCCTTAGAATCGTCTCCTACTTTCAGTCCCATGACCGAATAAATACTTGGACTTAATGACGATCCATGGAGAGTACGCTTCTCATAGTAATCATAATTTTCTTTCATCAATTCCGGCTCAAATTCTTCTCCCAGCAGGTGAAGTAAAAGCACAACATCCGGCTGTTTCAAAATCTGGGTCTCCCTGGCTTTACAGGTCTTTAATGCCTCCGGACGGATCGGCCAGTCGTTTTCATCATACTGGTCGATCACCACATCCTTTAACTGGAAATATCCTTCAAACTGCTCCAGCAGGTTGGTACCCTCTTTTCTCGGAAGATAGATCTTGCTCTGTACGGTGTTCCAGAATTCCAGCTCTTCCTCTTTCAGTCCGGTCTTTTTCATCAGCGCTTCGTAGTCGTCCGGGCGCTCTTCTTTCATCGTCCGGATCAGGGACATCACATAGCGCAGGTTCCATCTTGCAAAATAATTTGTGTACAGGTTGTTGTTCACCGGCTCATGCCACTCATCCGGACCTGTCACCTGATTGATCTCATAGCGGTCTTTTTCCGTCACATATTCACAGCGGCTCGCCCAAAATCTGGCTGTCTCCGTGAGAACTTCCGCTCCTCTTCCGTAGAGGAAGTCCAGATCCTTTGTAATGCGTACATAGTCATAGATTCCATAGGCCACATCCGCCGTCACATGGTGCTCGTACATTGCCACATAGCAGCGGTAGCAGGTGCCGTCCGGCTCAATGGTCCAGTCCGGACACTGCTCTGTCCCATCGTCCGCGGACTCCCATGGATACTGCGCGCCCTTATAACCGTTTTTCTTTGCGTTCTCTCTTGCCGCATCCAGAAGATAATAACGGTAATTCTCCATATTCTGTGCCATCTTTGGGAACACATAAGAAAAGAACGGGAGCATAAACAGCTCAATATCCCAGAACGCATGTCCGCCGTATTCTTCTCCGGTCAGAAGCTTTGCTCCTACGCTCACCCGGTCGTCCGTCTCGTTTCCTGTACTCATCAGGTGAAAAATATTAAAACGCACCGCCCGGTTCAGCTCCGGATCGCCTTCAAAGCAGACGTCCGCTTCTTCCCACATTGCGTCATATACGTTCTCATGGAAACGAAGTTCTGTTTCCAGACCGTCCTCCATAAAGTGGTCGACCTCCTCTTTGATCGTCGTATGGAGCGCATATGCCGGACATTCCCTCTCCGTGTACATGGAGACGTATTTTACCAGACGCACTGTCTCCCCTTCTGTCACTGGAAAATCTCCAAATTCCACTGCCTGCTCCCCAAAGGCATGGAACATGCGGTTTCTCATCACGGGTCTGCCGTCTTTGTAAGCTTCCAGCACGCATCCGGTCCCCACATGGAGATGACGGTCTCTCGTAGCAGATTCTATATAGACGCCGTGTTCTCCGAGCGTTTCGTTGGCGGTAAGATACATATGTTTTACTTTAAACCGTGGCGCGTCATAGAAATTGACGATGGTTCCGTCGATGATGTTTTCCGCCTCAATGATGCCGTCGTAGTTTACCGGAGTCACAAACAGCTCGATTGCCATCCGGTGTACATTGTGACGGCTGACAAAACGCCGCCCCTCCACTTTGGTAACACGGCCCTTCTTATCTTTCAGCACATATTGCTTGTACAGTACGGCATGCTTCATATCGAGGACTCTGGAAAACTCCAGAATCTCGCAGTTTTCAATACCGATCAGCTCCTTTTCCACATAGAGACGGACGCCAAGCCAGTTCGGCAGGGCGGCAAGCTCTCTCATAAATGTCTCGGATTTGTCAAATACACCGTTGACGTAGAGGTACGGGAGGGTAACGCGCGTCCCCTCCTCGAAGCTTCCGCGGATCCCAAGATACCCGTTTGACAGGGCAAACAGGCTCTCATTTTTCAGATTCTCCTGCGGGTCGTATGTATCCTGACAAATCAGCCATTCCTCTGTGCTCATTTCTTTTTTGATGTTCTCTGAAAATCGGTCTCTGATCATCGTTGTTTTCCCCTTTTCTAATCCAGATATTGTCTCGTTGTTTCTTCCGCGGCCTGACAGGCTTTTGTGATTTCTAAGGTAAAGGTCATAGAAAAATCCTGACGTTTTACCTTATATTCCGGGAGCTGTTCCTCTCCACAGCTATTGCTCCCAAGTCCAGAATGTTGATAGTCAAGATGAATGATGACGTCACCGCTTCGTTCGATTTCATGCGGGTGACGTGCTTTCTCCAGGCTCTCGTCCGTATAATTGGCAAGATTCATCCCAAGCCCCTCAGGCATCCGGCAAAGGAGCGCCTGATCTCCGTCGGAAATGGTAAACCACTTCACCTGCTCCCTGTGTCCGTTTTCCTGTGGAAAGACATAGTTTGTTCCCATGCCGTCCACCGTGCTCTCATAAACGCCCATGGAGACAGCCTCCTTGCTGTCCGGGTAATTTTCCTGCGGTCCCAGGCCATACCACGCTGTCTTCTGTAAAGATCCTGCCGCTTTCATCACCACACCGATCCGAGGCAGGAACTCCGGCTCTTCCTTTCCGTTCTGGATCGTCTTTCCGGTAAGCTGCACCTTTACCTGACCTCCTGAATAGACGGTGTATACATAAGTACAATGAAATCCCCAGGACTGATTGAGACATCCAAAATACTTTTCCATCGTTATCACAGCCGCACCGCCCTTTTTCTCCCAGGAGAAGCTTTCCGTCTGTTCGCTACCTTTCTGGATAAAATACTTGTTCATCCAATCGTCCTTTTTGTACATATCATTGTCAATCGTCGCCCGGTACAGGTTCATCACCGGTCCTTGGGTCAGATACATCTTTCCATCCCGTTCCAGGGAAACCAGATTCCCGAATACTGTGTGGAATTTCGCACAGATACGCGGATTCTTTACAGTCAGGATTCCATTCTCTTCTGTGACCTCCAGCTCCTCCTGCGGTATTCTTACTTCCAGTTCATCCTGTCGGATCCCAAGATCAAACTGCTTCATAGCAATCTCGTGTCTCGCCGGCGCATAGTTTGTCTCATATTTCTGACAGACACGGATCCGCAGATAGTAGTCCGTATTTTTCTTCACCGCAAAGACAGTCAGTGGGATTTCCACCTGCTCCGCCTCGTGCGGAAGAGCGGATAACGTCTCGATGTTTCCTTCCTGGATTGCTTTTCCGTTCTCCTCCAGCGACCAGTAAAGCACCACCTGGTCTAAAGATAAGAAATCATAATGATTCTTAATCTCAATCTTCGTCCGGCTTCCCGCCACCTTGGTGATTTCTACCGGAGCAATGACCTGCTTATATTCCAGAAGCGCCGGGGACGGCGTTCTGTCCGGCATCAGCACGCCGTCAATACAGAAGTTTCCATTGGTAGGAAAATCCCCATAACATCCGCCGTAGTTATAATATGTCTCTCCGTCTTTTTTCGCACGGATTCCGTGATCGTACCACTCCCAGATAAAACCTCCCTGAAGACGTTTATATTTACGGAACAGGTTCTGGTAGGCTTTCAGTCCTCCCGGTCCGTTTCCCATGGCATGGCCATACTCACACAGCACATGAGGCTTGTTCCCTTTCATCTCGGATTCGCCGATCTGTTTCATTCCCTTGATCCTCGTATACATGGTGGAGTATACATCTGTCACTTCCGCCTCGAAATCCCCTTCGTAGTGAATCAGCCGCGTCGGATCCAACTTCCGGATCTCTTCTGCCGTACTACGGAAATTACAGCCAAAACTTGACTCATTTCCCATGGACCACATGATGATGCAAGGATGGTTCCGGTCTCGTTTCACCATGCGAATACTCCGCTCCACATAGGCATGTTTCCAGGACGGGTCATCGGAAATCCATTTATAATTTCCTGTCCATTCAAATCCATGACATTCCAGATCAGCCTCATCGATCACATAAAGGCCGTACTCGTCACACAGATCATAGAAATACTCGTTTGCCGGATAGTGAGAACAGCGCACTGCATTGATATTATGCTGCTTCATCAGAAGCAGATCTTCCTTCACTTTCTCGTAGCTGACAGTCCGTCCTTCTTCCGGGTCATAGTCGTGATGATTGGCACCGTTTAAAAGGATTGCCTGACCGTTTACGAGAAACTGCTGATCCCGGATCTCAATCCGGCGAAATCCAGGCCGTACCCGTATCGTATCGTCCCCAAGCGTCACAAGAAGATCGTAAAGATGCGGTGTCTCCGCCGTCCATCTGTGGACGTTCGGAAGCTTTTCCTGCACATGTACTGTTCCCTCTTTGGTCTCAAAGGTTCCGGTCTTTACTTCCTCTCCCTCATAAGAAAGCATCCAGCTTCCTCTGGCCTCACTCTGCTTGAAAGTGAGATCCACGGAAAAAAGCCCTGTCTCCATATCGTCATCCAAAGATGCTCCCACCTGGCAGTCCAAAACAGCCTGCTTTGGCTCGTTTATAAGCTCCACATCCCGGTAAATGCCCGACATCCACCACATATCCTGATCCTCCAGATAGGTACCGTCTGACCAACGGTATACCCGCACAGTGATGTCATTTTCTCCTTCTTTTATATAGGAAGTGATATCAAATTCCGAAGGCAGACGGCTGATTTTCCCGTAGCCTGCATGTTCTCCGTTGACCCATACATCAAAGGCACTGTCCACGCCGTGGAATTTCAGAATCGTATCATTTTTAAGCCACTCCTGATCAAGACAGATGCTTTTTTTATAGATACCCGTCGGATTCTCTGTCGGAACATAAGGTGGATTCACAGGGAACAAATACAATACATCTGTATAATGCATCTGCCCGTATCCCCGAAGCTGCCATACGGAAGGAACATCGATGGTATCCCATCCCTCTTTTGCCCCCGGGGCTTCAAATCCTGCCGGAGAAAGTTCCGGCGCGTCCAGATACAGAAACTGCCATTTTCCATTCAGGCTGATCCTGGAGAAAGAATCTTCGTAGAAAGCCGTCCTCGCCTCTCTTCTTCCGATCGCCGTCAGCTCCTGATTCTCCCATCTTTTCTTTCTTCTCTGTGTCATCTGTTTCTACTCCTTGTCTGTTATAATATGCCAAGGCAGCCAGACAAAACGCCTGCCTTTGCAAGCGTATCTATCTGACTGCTTTTTTGTTATGAAACTGCTATTTGATGGAACCACTTGTTCCTTCCACGATATATCTCTGTGCAAAAATAAAAACGAGAATCGGCGGAATAATCATAACCACCGTAATACACAGCATCGGAATAATCGCTGTTGTGTGTACGCCCTTGAAGGATGCAAGACCAAGCGCCAGTGTGTACTTGGTTCTGTCCTGCAGGAAAATCAATGGTCCAAGGTAGTCATTCCATACGGTCAGCATGTTGAGTACCCCCACCATAATCAAGCATGGCTTCAGGATCGGCATGAAAATCTTCCAGTAAATCTGGAATGCGTTCGCGCCGTCCAGGCGCGCCGCTTCTTCATAGTCTTTTGGTATTCCCATGAGGAACTGTCTCATCAGGAATACATAATAGGCCGATCCGAACCAGGTCGGAACAATCAGTGGCAGCAGGGTGTTGATCCATCCGAAGAGATTGAATTCCATGTACTGCGGGATCATAGTAACATCCCACGGAATCATCATTGTCGCAAGAAGGATCATAAATAAAATGTTTTTGCCCCTGAATCTGAACCGTGCGAATCCATAAGCTACAAGGGAACTGGATAAAATCGTTCCTGCCGTCGTCAGCACCGTTACAAGAACTGAGTTCAGAAAATAGGTTCCGAACGGCTGTGAGCTCCATGCCTCAGCGTAATTTTCAAAATGCCACTCTTTTGGAAAAAGACTTGGAGGATACGCGATGGCCTCTCCTTCTGTCTTAAAGGTCGTAAGCAGCATGTAGACAAATGGCGCCAGGAAGTAAACGGCTACGATGGTCAAAAGGATATAAAGAATCACTTTTGATTTTTTTGACATCTTCATACTGATTTACCTCCCTTTTTCTTCTTTTTGTTGTCCGCCTTTACTTCGGATTCATAGAACACCCATGCGGAGGAAGACTTGAATACCAGGGCTGTCAGAAGCAGGATAATAATGAACATAACCCACGCATTGGCGCTGGCATATCCCATCTTGTGATGTTTGAACGCATTGTTGTATGTCATCAGACCGTAGAAATAGGTAGACTGCAATGGTCCGCCTCCGGTCAGCAGCATCACGAGCGTTACCTGCTGGAACGAGCTGATGATGGATGTAATCAGGTTGAACAACAAGGTCGGTGTGATCATGGGCAGCGTGATACTGAAAAACTTTCTTGCAGGACCCGCCCCATCCAGAGACGCGGCCTCGTAAATCTCAGTAGAAATATTTTTCATGTCCGTGTAGAAAATCAACATCATCGTTCCGACGCCAAACGCACTGGCAAGGATCACGGCAAACAACGCCCACGCCGGATCTACCAGCCAGTCCGGCCCTTCGATTCCGATCAAAGACAACAGATAGTTTAAAACTCCGTAATCACTGTTGAGAATCCAGCTCCAGATAATGGACACTGCTACACCGGAGATAACAGCCGGAATATAGAAAATCGTACGATAGACTTTGACGCCACGAAGCGGCTGAGTAATCAGCATCGCCAGGAACAGCGCCATGATCAGATTCAGCGGCACAAAGATTGCGGCATACCGTAAACTGATCCCCAAAGATTTCAGAACCTGGTCGTCTTTCGTGAACATTTCCATGTAGTTTCCAAGACCGACAAACATTTTCTCTCCTGTCAACGGCCAATCAAAAAAACTCATAATCAGGGATAAGATCAATGGTCCCAACGTAAACACAAGGAACCCGACAATCCATGGCAGGATAAAGAAATAAGGAGTCGCTGTTTTAAAAAACTTCTTTTTTTTCATATGAAATCTCTCCTAAATTCAGGGAGGAAGTATCTCCTCCCTGCTGATGTATCACCTTATTTTACTGCTCCGTCAAGAGCTTTCCCTGCATCTTGTAAGGAACTCGGATTGAAAATCTGTTCAAACGTTAAGGACAGGTTTTCGGAAACCTCGGACCAACTGTCCATAAGGAAGCTTGCCGGTGTATGTCCCTTACTCTGCTCCAGCATGGTGTAAAACGGCGCATATTCTTCCTGATCCATAATGCCTTCTGATTCTACCACACTGTTGAGTACCGGAAGTTCCGTTCCGATTCTTGCTTTATTACACTCTTCATTGGTCCAGTATTTAATGAATTCCCATGCGGCGTCTTTGTGCTTGCTGTCTTTGGACATAGAAAGTCCGGAAGAGCTTAAGATGCTGACAGAATCCTGTCCCGCGTCTGCAAATGCCGGAATTGTTGTCACACCATAATTCACTCCGTCCTCATTCAGTGTATCGATCGCCCAGGAACCATACACATACATTCCTGTATTGCCGGCACGGAATTCATCTGTACCATCTTTTTCCGTGGCTGTCGCGTACTCGTCTTTTTCCATCTTCTGGAACATCTCAAAAACTTCTTTGGATTTGTCAGAATTGAGGTTCCCGTCCATCTTTCCGTCCTCTGAACAGTACGCACTGCCATTGCTCCACAGATACATTTCAAAATCGTATGGATCCGGTTTCATCTGGAACGAAAATCCTTTCGCGTCTGTCTTCTCAGAGATTGTCTTTGCCGCTTTCTGGAGATCGTCCCATGTCCAGTCCGCCGTCGGGTAGTCAATACCCGCTTCATCAAAGATGTCTTTGTTATAGAAGAGACAATGTGTCGTGAAACCTACCGGAATACCATAAATACTGCCGTCCATTGTGTTGTAATCCCAGAGTGTATCATAGAAGTTGGATTTGTACTCATCTCCCTCTTTGGAGATATACTCATCGAGCGGCTCCAGCCCATCATAGTAAGATGGATAGTTCCACATATACATCACATCCGGAGTATCCCCGGATCCCATTCCGGCACTGATTTTCGTATCAAAGTCACTCCCATACGCTTCCAGTGTCACTTCGATGTCATCATGCTCCTCGTTGAACTTGTCCACAAGTTCCTGCTGTTTGTCCACGTCTTCTGCTACATCCCATGTCGCAAAGCGGATCTTTGTCTTTCCGTCACTGGACTTGTCGCTTCCGCCGCATCCGGAAAGGATCGCTGTAGCAGACAGAGCCATGATGCAAACGACTGCAAGTTTTCTTTTCATGTTGTTTCCTCCCTTTCGCTTCTTTTAGGTAGTTTTATTTTACTATTTTTACTTAGTAAAGTAAATATCTTTTTACCCCCCCCCGCTTATTTTCTCTATTATTTACATTTTTACCTATCTTTTTTTGTGCATTATATATAATAGTTTCTCTGTTTTTTTATTAATTGCACATCTTTTTACAGTAAATTATTTTCTATTTTACTAGTTAATTTTCTCTTCCAATGTAACCTTTTTACACAATAAACGTTTGATTTTGAGCCGAACCGCTCTTAGAAATAAAAAAAGGCAACATCCAGATACGTTTCTGAATGTTGCACGTTAGAACTTTTTATATTGTTTCCGCCTCGAGAAGCGTTTCGATCATACTCTCCACGGTAGCTTCCTGAGATGTGATGGTCCACATTCCAAAACTCCGGGCTTCCTCTTCGGTCTTTCGCCCAATACAGAGTGCCCGGACATGCTTCAGATTCATCCGTCCATCCATCATGTTCACAAATCCCCGCACCGTGGACGCGCTTGTAAATGTCACCGCATCGATCTTTCCCTCTTCAAACTGTGCCAGAATTCTTTCCACCCATGCAGGTGTCACTCCAGCGAACGTCTCGTAGACAGGAATATCCAGACAGTCCGCCCCCTGTTCACGTATCGGTGGAAACAGCTCTTCTGATGCTTCCCTTGCCCGAAATGCCGCCACCAGATCCCCTCTCGTCACCTTTTTTGCCAGCGTATTCCCAAGCTCCCGTGCCTCGTAAACATCCGGTATCAGATCCGGCAGAATCCCTTTTCTCTCCAATGCTTTCCCGGTTCCTGTACCGATCACGGCAAATCTGGCCCTCCAGAGACTCCGCACATCGATCCGTTCTGTTTTCAGAAAGGAAAAAAATACGTCCACGCCGGCAGCACTTGTAAAGACAATCCACGCTGTTCCCGCCTCGGCCCGTTTACTGATCCGGGAGATTGCCTTACGAATCCGCTCCCGGTCTTCTTCCTTTTTCAGTTCCTTTGTCCGGATGGCCGGGAGGCCGATGACCTGAGCTCCCAGACTACGAAGACTTTCGGCAAAACTCCTGTTTCGTTCTTCCGGGCGTGTCACCAGAATCTGCCTGCCTCCAAGGGGACGCTTTTTCATCCAGGAACATTCATCCCCCAGGGCACAGACCTGACCTACTACAATGATGGCCGGCGCTTTGATTTTCTCCTCCAGGACATGCTCCGGAAGATGGATCAGATCTGACCGTACGCTCTTCTGACAGGCGAGGGTTCCGTCCTGGATCACCGCCGCCGGCGTCTCCCCCGGCATCCCGGCCTCTCTTAGTTTCGTGCAGATCTCAGGAAGCGCCGTCACACCCATCAGAAAAATCAGGGTTCCTCCGAGCCTTACCAGCGCTTTATAATCGATTCGGGTTAAGCCTCCCTTTCTGGCATGTCCCGTGATGACATGAAAGGAGGACGTATAGTCCCGGTGGGTAACAGGAATTCCCGCATAGGCCGGAACTGCCACACCGGAAGTCACACCCGGCACAATCTCAAAGTCAATACCGGCATTTCTAAGCGTCTGAGCCTCCTCGCCGCCCCTGCCAAATACAAAGGGATCACCGCCTTTGAGCCGCAGCACCTGATTACCCAGCTCGGCCTCCCGAACGAGAATCTGGTTAATCTCTTCCTGAGGAACAAGATGATGGTCCGACCGCTTCCCCACATAGATGGTCCTGGTATCCGGCGGAATTAGGCTTAAAATCTCCACACTGATCAAGGCATCGTAGACGATTACATCCGCCTGCCGCATCAGATGAGCTGTCCGTACCGTGAGAAGTCCCGCATCCCCCGGTCCGGCCCCGGCAATCCATACTTTCCCCTTTTTTCCCTTTTTCATCTGCTAAAATCTCCCTTTCAAGCTTTTCGCCAGCCGTTTTGCCAGCACTTCTCCCTGGTGTGCCTCTCCCGAGATCGTGCCCGTCGTAAACTGCCCCGACTCCTCGTGATAATAAAGCCCCCGGATCCGAACCTCTCTCCCGGCAATCTCAGCATACGCCGCCACCGGGGATGTGCATCCTCCATCCAGGTAACGGACAAATCCTCGCTCCGCCTTTGCCGCTATCCGGCTCTTATCATCATCCAACGCCTCAATCCCCGGAATCTTCTCCCCCTTTCGCCCCTGGACAGCCAGAATCCCCTGGCCTGCGGACGGGATCATCTCATCCACGGAAAAGATCCGGGAAGCGCAGCCTTCCATGCCAAGTCTCTTCAGTCCTGCAAGTGCCAGTATCGTGGCGTCATAGTCTTCGTGCTCCAACTTAAACAGCCGGGTCTGGACATTGCCCCGAATATTTTTAAACACACAGCGAGGATACAGCTTTGCCGCCTGCAAGGACCTTCTTCTGCTGGAGGAGCCGATCACGCCTCCCTGCTTTAAGCTGACTTTTCCCGCTTTCAGGATCAGAGCGTCCCTTGGATCCTCCCGTTTTGTATATGCTACTACCGGAAGATCTCTTGGAATCTCCATGGGCATATCTTTCAGGCTGTGGACCGCCAGATCGATCGTCCCATCCAGAAGCGCCCGGTCCAGTTCCTTTACGAAGAGACCTTTTCCACCGATTTTTTCCAGACTCTTATGGAGAATTCGATCTCCTGTTGTTTTCATTGTTATGATCTCCACCGTCAGTCCCGGAGTTTTCTTCTCCAGAATTTCTTTTACAATTTCCGCCTGTCTTACCGCAAGCGCGCTTTCCCTGCTGCCGATCTTTATGTGTGTCTTCATATGTTTATCCTTCTTTTATCGCTCGTTATCTATCTTGTATAATAATGCATTCAGGATCGCCGCCGCAACCGTACTTCCTCCTTTTCTCCCTTTTGCTACAATATACGGAACCTTTGCGGCCATAATCCGTTCTTTTGCCTCAACGACATTGACAAACCCGACCGGGACGCCGATCACAAGGGCCGGGTAAATTTCTCCCTTTTGCATGAGTGTTTCAATGGCTATCAGCGCCGTCGGTGCGTTCCCCACGGAAAAGATCACTTGTTTTCCAGTCTCCTTTGCCATACGAGCCGCCTTTTCCATACTTGCATATGCCCTTGTAAGTCCTTGTTCCTTTGCCGTTTTCGCCACGTCTGGATCTGCCATGTAACAGTGTACTTCCACTCCCAGTTTTTCCAGGGACGTCCGGTGAATCCCGGCCTTTGTCATATTGGTGTCCGTCACAATGACTGTATTTCCACCGTCTCGAAGCGCCTCAAGCGCACACTTCACCGCATCCGGTGAGAAGGTCATAGTATCTGCATATTCAAAATCCGCCGTTGTGTGGATCACCCGCTTGATGATGTCCTCCTGTCCTACGTCAAATCTTCTTCCCTTCAGCTCTTCCGTGATGATCTCAAAGCTCCTGCGCTCGATCTCTCCCGGCAGAACCTGTTCCAATTCCATACTCATCTTGTTATACTCCTTCTTCCAGAATCCGGTAGACCGCTCCTATATCGAGATTCTCCCGGATCACCTTTGCAAGCTTTGTGTACTGTTCCTCTTTGTAAGCTCTAAGATCCAGAGGCCTGCACTCCCCCTGACGATATCCTTTGCGTTCCAGTAAAAGGCGGGTGATCATTCCAGAGACGTCACCCGAATCAAAGAATCCGTGAACATAAGTGCCGCACACCGAACCGTACACACATCCTTCCAGACGGCATCCTTCCTCCTGCAAGGTAGAAATCTTCGTAAATGCCTCTCCGCCCGTCAGAGTAGTCTCTCCCATATGGATTTCATACCCTTCCAGCGTACAGCCCTCAAGGTCCGCCCAGAATCCCTCTTTGCATGCGATCGTTCCCTCAGCCCTTGTCCTTCGCTTCCGTCCGGTAAACATCGTCCGTACCGGAAGTAAGCCAAGCCCTTCCATTGTTCGGGGAATACCGTCTCCTGCCTCCGATCCCGCAGGATCAACGAGGATGTCTCCCAGCATCTGGTATCCCCCGCAGATACCGATGACCGGAACTCCACGACCTGCCGCTCTTTGGATCTTTGCCGCCAGACCGCTTTCTTTCAGCCATTTCAGGTCTTCCAGCGTATTTTTTGTCCCCGGCACTACGATCAGATCCGGCTCTCCAAACTGGGAAAGACTCCGGACATAACGCACCGAGATGTCCTCGTAGCAGGAAAGGACGTTCAGATCGGTGAAATTGGAAATCCTCGGAAGATGGATGGCAGCAATGTCAACCCGTCCCTTCCCTTTTGTATTCTCAAGCCTCTCGCTTAAACTGTCCTCGTCATCCAGATCCAACGTTACATATGGGATCACACCCCGCACCTGTTTTCCGGTCCGTTCCTCCAATACGGAAAGTCCCGGCTTTAAGATCTCCACATCTCCCCGGAATTTATTGATGACAAATCCTTTGACCATCTCCCGCTCCTGTTCTTCCAGAAGCGCCAGGGTCCCGACAAGCTGTGCGAACACACCGCCCCGGTCAATGTCCCCCACCAGAAGAACCGGTGCCTTTATCATCTGCGCCAGTCCCATATTGACGATATCGTCCTGTTTCAGATTGATTTCCGCAGGACTTCCCGCTCCCTCGATCACCACAATATCGTGCCGGTCCGAGAGCGTCTCATAAGCTTTCAGAATATCCGGAATCAATGCTTTCTTATACCGGTAATACTCCCTGGCAGACATCATGCCCCGGACTTTTCCATTCACAATCACCTGGGACCCCATATCGCTGGCAGGCTTTAACAGAATCGGATTCATCTCCACACACGGAGCAATCCCCGCCGCCTCTGCCTGCATGACCTGGGCGCGTCCCATTTCCAGACCATCCTCTGTAATAAAAGAATTCAGCGCCATGTTCTGAGATTTAAACGGTGCCACCCGGTACCCGTCTTCCTTGAAAATCCTGCAAAGACCTGCCGCCAGCACGCTCTTTCCGGCATTCGACATGGTTCCCTGTATCATAATCGGCTTTGCCATGTTCCCTCTCCTTTATATCGTTTCAGAATCCTGCGAAATGCCGCAAGCAGCCTCTCGTTGTCTTCTCTTCCTTTGACCGCGATGCGGTAATATCCTTTTCCAAGTCCTCGGTAATTACAGCAGTCCCTTATGAGAAATCCTTCCTGCTTCATCTCCTCGTACCAATCGATCTCACTGTAAAATAAAATGTAATTGGCGGCAGCCGGATAGTAACGAATCCCCAGTCGGCCGAATTCTTCCATGAGGTGTCTTCGCTCTTCCGCAATCAAAAGCCTTGTGGCCGCCGGAAGCAGGTCGTCTTTAAGCGCCGCCACTCCCGCCTCCTGTGCCGGGATGGACACCGGCCACGGCTGTCTTGCTTCTTTCATCCGATCTAACAATGCGGTATCCGAACAGACGCCATATCCGCTGCGGACTCCCGGAATGGAAAACATCTTTGTAAAGGCCCGCAGTAAAAAGAGCATCTGGTGATCTTTCACAAAAAACTCATGGTGAATCCAAGGGGAATCCTCTGTAAAATCGAAAAAGCACTCATCCAGTACAAGCCGGATCCCATTCTTCTCGCATCGTTCTATAATCTCCCGAAGCAATATCTCATCGATGCACTGTCCCGTCGGATTGTCGGGGGAACACAAAAACACCAGATCCAGATCCCCGGTCAGTTCCTCCAGATACCGGGACGTCAGTGTGAAATGATCCGCCTCCCGCTTTTTATGGAAACGAATCTTACAGCCGACTGTACGCAGCGCTTTCTCATATTCCGAAAAAGAGGGAGTACACAGAAGCGCCTGCTTTGGTTTTTCCGCAAGTACCAGCGTATAAATCAGATCCGCCGCCCCGTTTCCACAGACAATATAGTCAGGAGGAACCGACTCCCGTTTTGCCGCCGACTCCCGCAGTTTTCTGCAAAGAGGATCCGGATAGGCCGTCACTTTCAAAAGGCTTTCCTGCAATGCCTTCATAACCTTTTCTCCCGGCCCCAGAGGATTGATATTTGCAGAAAAATCAAACAATCCGTCGTTTGTATAGATATCGCCGCCATGCTCCTGCATGTCGTTCACCTCGCTTTCTTTTTGTCTTACCATAGGAACAACAACCTCGCCAGCCCAAAGAAGAGCAGGCCAAGCCATGACGTTCCCATCAAAAGGTGGCACGCCCTTTGAATATCCTCCCGTTCTACACTTCGTATGGCATCCCCAATGGACGGTTTCTCATACAGCTTCCCAAAATACCATGCATTTCCGGCAAGCCGTACCATCAGCGCTCCCGCACAGACAGCCTCGGTCTGAGCCGCATTCGGACTCTTGTGATTGTGTCGGTCCCGCCGGTAGATCCTCCAGGCATTTTGCAAACTATAGTGCGCCCGGTCGCTCATTCCCAGAATTCCGGCCGCTCCCATCATCAGAATCGCGGAAATCCGTGCTGGTATCAGATTGCACAGGTCGTCCATTCTGGCCGCCGTCCGCCCAAAGTCCAGATACCGGTCATTGCGGTATCCGATCATAGAGTCCATCGTGTTGACCGCCTTGTAGAAAAATCCCAGGCCCGCTCCCCCGATCATCAGATAAAAGAGAGGCGCAATCACGCCGTCCGACGTATTTTCCGCCACCGTCTCTACGGCAGCTTTCACCACTCCCTCTTCCGTCAGATGTCCGGTATCTCTACCGACGATCATGGAGACGGCTCTCCTGCCGTCGTCCAGAGTACCGTAAGTAAGGGCTTCTTGTACTTTCAAGCTCTCTGCTTTTAAGGAACGGGCTGCCAGAAGCTGCCAGCACCAGAATGTCTCAAGCATCCAGACGCAAACCGGATGGATGCGGGACGCCACAAACAAAAGCAGGCACGGAACAGTCGTGGAAATCCCCACCGTCAGAACCCAGAGCATCGTTCCTCTTCTTCTGAGCGTCCGGGCAGAGCCGCCCTCCCGATACAGTTTTTTCTCGAGCCAGGAGATCAGATAGCCAATCATCCGGATCGGATGATAGATCCACGCCGGATCTCCCAAAAGCTGATCCAAAAGAAATCCTGCCGTACAGGCCGTTAAAATACACATAGCTGTTCTTCCACCTTACACTCTTTCTTCCCTGTTTTCCACAAGTCTTCCTCGATACGGACCCGATATCCACATCCGTTTCCACAATTCCACTCGTAATATTCTTGTTTCGGGATGCCGCATGAGGAGAGAATCGCCATCAGCGTCCCTCCATGAGCAATCATTGCCGCCCGCCGGATTTCTCCTGCCATCAGATCTTCCACCGCTCTTTGAAAGGCCTCCTTTGTCCGCGCGGTAAAAGAAGCCATGGATTCCCCGCCGGGAAACGGGAGGATGCCGCCGGAATCGATCCACGCCTGGTAGTCCTGATCCCCGGTCAGTTCCCTGTAATTCTTTCCCTCAAAGGCTCCGAAATCACACTCCCGGAATCCCTCGATAAGAACCGGATCCAATCTCGGGTAAAGAAGTCCTGCCGTTTCCCGGCACCGTAAGAGCGGACTTGCCAGAACAATCTCAACTTCCGGCACACCGGAAACACTGCTCACCGGAAGGATCGGCTCGTCTGTTGTTCCAATATAGCGTTTTTCCAGGTTCCCGGCTGTCGCAAAATGCCGGAACATCAGTATCTCCATCTGTTTTTTCCCTTTCGTTTCATGTATCCTATTTGTTTCCGGTTCCCATCTAACATGCCGGGAACCAGTATGCCGCTGTCAGCACCGTAAGAGCCGCCAGCTCAAAGACCTGGAGAAAATAGCCTGCCAGATCCCCTGTAATTCCTCCGAATTCTCTGTCAGCCATCCGCAGATACCAACCAAAAACGGCCGCCAAAGTCAGGGTAAGTAACGCAAATATCAGCACACCCGATGTCAAACATAAGACACCCGCACACCCGACAAAATAGCATACGGTGGAAACGCATACTGGCCGTTCCCTGGCGGATTTGTGAAAAGCCGCCGCCAGTCCGTCCTTTTTTGCTCCTTTGCAAAGCGTCACCGAAAGACCGCTTAGTGTCCTGGAAAGGACAAAGGCGCAGGCCATCCCCGGAAGCACGGCCCGATCTGCCACAGACCAGACAGCCACGCTCCACAAAAGATAGACGCCAAGACCGATCAAGGCAAACGCCCCGGTGTGCGGGTCTTTCAAGATGGCAAGCTTTTTCTCCGGCTCTTGGTAGGAACGTCTGGCATCCGTCGTATCCAGGAAGCCATCCATATGGATCCCCCCTGTCACAAGAAGAGGCAGAATCGTAAGGACGATAGCCACGAATATAGCCGGAAGTCTGTTCCTGTCCCGCAAACCATACAGAACCATGCCCATCCCCCACAAAAGCGCGCCCTCTGCCACTCCCACCAGTGGGAAGAAGCAGAATGTGTACTGCATCGCCTCATTTGTCCAGCGCACTTTCGGGACCGGGATTTTAGAATACATGGAAAACGCGATCCCTAAAGAATGAATCCATCTCATGTCGTAAACTCCTCATACTGTGCAATCTGAATATCGTCAAAAGAGCTCATCTCCTCATAGACGGCCATCGCCATATCAAGAAGCGGAAAGAGCGCGCAGGCGCCCGTTCCTTCCCCAAGGGCCATCTCAAGACGCAGCGGCGCTTCCATGCCAAGCTCCTCCAGAATCCTTGCGTGAGCGGGTTCCTTGGAGCAGTGAGAAGCAAATAGATAGTTCCGTACTGCCGGATGAATCCTCGCCGCCGCAAGAGCCGCCACCGAAGAAATAAAGCCGTCCAGTACTGCCGGGATCTGATATTTGGCGCATCCTAAGAACACGCCGGCAAGACCCGCCAGGTCAAGTCCTCCTACCTTGGAAAGGACGTCCACCACATCGGACGGATCCGGCCGCCACTTATCAAGTCCTTCTCGGATCACGACTTTTTTCCGGGTGAGTCCCTTGTCCGATAGTCCTGCTCCCCTCCCGGTCATTACTTCTACCGGTTCCCCGGTAAGCGAACAGGCTACGGCACTGCTGGTAGTCGTATTCCCAATCCCCATCTCTCCGGTAGCCAGGATTTCATATCCCTCTTGTTTTCGTTCCTTTACGATCTGCATCCCAATATGGATGGCCTGGATCGTCTCCTTTCTTGTCATGGCCGGCTCCCGCAGAAAATTGTTCGTGCCGCAGGAGATCTTATACGGAGTACGGGTCAGCCCCTTCACATCCGTCCTGATTCCGATATCATAGGGTAGAACGTCCGCCCCTGCCGCTTTTGCCATCTTACAGACGCTCGTCTGCCCGGAAAGGAAATTCCCCGCTACGACAGCCGTCACCTCGTCTCCTGTCTGGGAAACTCCTTCTTCCACAATTCCATTGTCAGCACAGAGAACCACAATTCCTTTTTTGTCAATCAACGGGTGGATGGTCCCCTGGATCGCGGCGATTCTTGCAATGGTCTCTTCGAGTTTCCCCATCCCATGCAAAGGCTTGGCAAGCTGGTTCCACCTGGCAAGCGCTGCCTGTCTTACCTCTTCATCCGGCAAAGTGATGTCCTTGATTGCATCGTTCCAGTTTTCTTTTTGCATATCACGTTTTTCTCCTTTCCAGACAAGCTTTCACAAACCGCCTTGCAAAGTCCGGGCAGGAATCATAACTGATATGAGGAAACCCGGCAAACACCGCTTCCTTTTGCTCCACACAGTCCCAGTTTCGCTTTCCGTCGGGCTTCACCGCACGGCAACGGCTTCCATTCTCTGTACAGTCCCAGTAATGAAATTCATGTCCCCGGATCGTCTCCCCTTGTCTCAGATACACAAGATCCGATTTTGCTTCCAACGTCACATAGCCGAATCTTCCCAGGCTCTCTGTCCGGTAGCCTCTCCCCTCCAGAAATCCAGTCATAGGGTAGAAGTTTCCGTCCTCTGCTTCCAGCTCCTCTTTCAGATAGAGAAACCCGCCGCACTCGGCAAGACATGGCATCCCAGCCGCCAGACTCTTGAAAATATCCTGACGGATCCCTTTGTTTTTTGCCAACTCTTCTGCGTAGAGCTCCGGATATCCTCCTGACAGCAAGAGCCCTTCCGTCCCGTCCGGAAGAGCCATGTCGTGAATCGGAGAAAAATACAGAATCTCACACCCAAGTTCCCGCAGAAGTTCCAGATTGTCTTTATAATAGAAGCAAAAGGCCTCGTCCTTTGCCGCCGCGATCCGTACTGGCGGGCGGACGGTTCCGGCAGACTTCCCTGTTTCCATAAGAAGGTCTTCTCTGTCTCCTGCATCTGTCCCCTCTTTTGCTATCCTATACAGCAAATCCAGATCCAGTGTCTGCTCTGCCTGATCTGCCAGAAGATCCAGCTTCTTTTCCAAAGATTCTACTTCCCCCGGAAGCAAAAGTCCCAGATGCCGCCCCGGAAGAGCGGCTTTTGGAAGAATCGGAAAATACCCTGCCAGCCGGACGTCATACCCTTCTTTTGCAAGCCATGCTTCTGCCACCGGGGCAAGCTGCCCATATGTCCGCCCGGTCATCCCATTGAAGACCACCGCCCGGACCTGCCTGGTTCTCTCGTAATCCAGATACCCCTTCAAAAGGGGCAGTACCGAATGTCCCATTCCCCGGCAAGGAAGGACAAGGACGACGGGAAGATTAAGAGCCGCCGCAATCTCGCTGGTACTCCCTTCCGGATCCGAGCAACGCAGCCCGTCATAGTATCCCATGACGCCCTCTGCCACTACCAGATCTTTCCCTTCTCCATGCTTCTGAAACAGCCGCCGCTGTACCTTGGGTGTATGGAAAAAGAGATCCAGATTTTCTGACGGAATTCCCAGAATCCTCTCATGGAAGAGAGGGTCAATGTAATCCGGCCCGCATTTGCAGGCGGCAAGGGAAAGCCCTCTTTTCTGAAAGGCCCGCAGGAGCGCGCAGACTACGCTCGTCTTGCCGCAGCCGCTTGCGGTCCCGGCAATCAGAATCCGACCCGTTGTATTATTCATCGCTGTCCTCTCCTCCCCCTTGCAGCACGGCCATCCAGACCGGATTTTGCCCCATCATCATATGATAATCTCCCAACTTTCTGCTGCGCGCCGTCTGTATCTGTATCACATCCGTCTCCTTCCACCGCTCCTCTTGAAGAAGTCCTGCCATCTCCTGAACCGTCTCCAGGCTGACCGCTGTCACGACAATCCGCGCATTCGGAGATTTCGAAAGGCAGACGTCTATCATCTCCCGCAGTCTGCCGCCGCTTCCACCGATAAACACGTGGGTCGGAGCCGGAAGATCGTGAAGCGCCTCCGGTGCGTCACCCTCCACTACGGTCACATTGTCCGTTCTCCACCGTCTCTTATTTTCCTGAACAAGCCGGACGCCCTCCGGATTACGCTCGATCGCATAAACCCGTATTCCTCCGCCTTGCATGGCAGTCTCTACTGCCACACTGCCGGTTCCGGCCCCAATGTCATAGACGACAGAATCTTCCTGAAGCCGAAGTGCCGCAATGACCATGGCCCGGACGGAAGACTTCGTCATCGGCACGCTTCCACGAATCAATTCCCCGTCCTCCAGATGACGCCCCACTCTGGCGTCATATTCTGGATGATGTACCCATAAAACTGTCAGTCCTGAAAGCATCTCCGGTGTCATATCCCGAACCGCTCCGCTGTAAAATACCTCGTCCTCATAGGAAAGATTCCGTCCTGCCGCCGCTTTTAGATCATCGAGTCCATACCATGCCATCTTTTCCAAAAAAATTTCCGCTGTCATCATTCCTCCCAGCAGAATAAACGTGTGCTCATGTGTGGAGATCGCATGAATCACATTCTGGTCTGTCCCGTGAAGGCTTACAAAAGCGGCCCTGTCCCATGGAACCTGACAACGTGCCGCCATAGCAATCACGGAAGCAATGCCAGGACAGATCCTCACCCTCCAGCCTGCCCGACAAAGCTCTTCTGTCATCTTTTCTGCTCCACTGTAACATCCCGGATCTCCGGAGAATAGAAGAGAAACCTTCCCGTCCGGTACTGTCTCCAAAATATGTAAGACCTCCTCCGGCCGGTATTTCTCATAGCAGAGTACATTCTCTTTCTGATACTTCTTCGTACTTTTCAGCATCCGCTTGGCCCCGATGAGAACAGTACTCTCCCCGATCAACTGCTTTGCCTCCTGAGTAAGACTGCGATCCCCATCTGTTCCGATTCCGATCAGATTAATCGTTCGTTCCATAGTGATATCCCCTCGGTGTCACCATCGCCTCCCCGATCCGTCTGGTCCGGGACGTGCCGATAAACACTGTTGTAAACATATCCGTTGTTGTGTCCTTTAACTGTGCAAGAGTCATCAGATGCTGTTCTTCTCCTTCCCTTGCGATCTGACGCACATAGCCGCATACCGTATCCGGGCTTCGATATTCCAGCATAATATCACATGCACGGCGCAGATAATCCGCACGCTTTCTGCTGGATGGATTGTAAATACAGACGGCAAAGTCTCCTTTTGCCGCATCCCGGAGACGCTCTTCAATCTGCTCCCATGGCGTCAACAGGTCGCTTAACGAAATCACCGCAAAATCGTGAATCAGCGGCGCGCCCAGCCGCGCGGCTCCCGCAGTAGCGGCAGTAATCCCCGGAATCACCGTGATCTTCACCCCGCCAAGCTCCATATGCTCACGCATTTCGTACATGAGTCCTGCCATCCCGTACACCCCTGCGTCACCGCTGCAGATCATAGCCGTCACTTGTCCGGCCTCGGCCTCCCGAAGGGCCATTTCACAGCGCTTTACCTCCCAAGTCATAGGCGTGGTAAGAAAACGCTTTCCGGGAAAATGCTCTTTCACAAGATCCACATAAACCGTGTAACCTATAATCACATCGCACTCCTTTAATGCCTTCACGGCACGAATCGTCATCTCCTCATAGGCTCCCGGCCCGATCCCAATGACATAGACTTTCTGTTCCATCTTATTTCCCCTCTTTCCCGGATCCATTCCGAAACATCGTACCAAATTCCGGCGCATAAAGCCTCGACCGCTCATACCCGCTGTCTTTTCCTGTGTCCAGCACCCGTCCGACGACGATCAGCGCCGTCCGGGCGACTCCCTTCTCCCTGGCCGTCGCCGCCAGTGTACCCACGGTGCATCGGTAAACCGCCTCTTCCGGCCAGCTTGCCTTATAGACAATGGCCGCCGGGGTGTCCTCTTTGTAACCACCCCCAATCAGTTCCCCGGAAAGTTCCTCCAAAAGCCCGGTGCTTAAAAACAGTACCATCGTCGCCTGGTGGGCGGCAAAGCTTCGGATCGATTCTTTTTCCGGAACCTTTGTTCTGCCCTCCATACGGGTTATAATGACCGACTGGGATACTTCCGGCAAAGTGTACTCCAGATTCAATGCGGCGGCAGCACCGCAAAAAGAACTGACACCCGGACAGACGTCATAAGCGATTCCCATCCGATCCAGCGCATCCATCTGCTCCCGAATTGCTCCATAGATACTCGGGTCTCCGGTATGAAGCCGGACTGTCATCACTCGCCGGCGTTCTGCATCCCGGATCACTTCCAGCACCTCCTCCAGCGTCATATAGGCACTGTCATAAACCGCGCAATCCGTTCTGCATCCCTTCAAAAGCTCCGGATTTACAAGGGACCCGGCATAAATCACCACGTCCGCTTCTCTTAGAAGCCGATCTCCCCGAACCGTAATCAGGTCGCTTGCTCCCGGCCCTGCCCCTACAAAATGTACCATCAGGATCCCTCCTTTATCACAATCAAAGAATAATAACTGGAATGGTCCGGAACATCGTCTGGATTCTCATAGATCCGTTCCCCCTCCATTCCGCAGTTTTCCACCATCGCAAACCACTCCCCACTTTCCCGGAGCATATCCTTGATCACCGGCATCTTTTTTCCTGCCTTCATCAGGATCTTTGTCCCCGGAAGCGTCAGTCCCTCTTCGATTCCGTACGAGGCCGGCAAAATGTGAATCTCCTCCCTGTTCTCAGCAAGTCCCCGGTTCAAAGCCGCTGCCGCCGCACAGAAAGACGGTACCCCCGGAATGATCCTCGCCTCATATCCGTCCCGCAGCACCCGCCTGTGAATATACAGATAGGTGGAGTAAACGCTTGGATCGCCAATCGTCAGAAAGGCGATCTGCTTCCCTTGATTAAGATAGGCTTCCACCTGCTTCGCTCCTTCATCATGGATCTTCTTTAACGCTTCTTTTTCTTTTCTCATCGGCATCGGAAGTCCAAGCACCGGTTTTTCCCGGATCTTCGGCACTTCTTCCCGCACAATCTGATACGCCTTGCACCGTTTCAGATGGATAGACTCTTCCTCCAAAAGACACGGCCTACGAAAGTCTTCCGCCGATACCGGTACCACAATCAAGTCACTTGCCTGTATGATTCGCACTGCCTTTAATGTCAAAAGTCCGGATTCCCCCGGTCCAACGCCTGTCCCATATAAGATTCCGCTCATCGCCATCCTCCTTTTTCCTTTGTCCGTATCTCCCCAATCAGTTCTTCCACAGGTCCGGTCTGCCCCAGAAGGCCCCGCTCCCTTGAGAACATCACAAGCCCGGTCTCAATCTGTCCTCTTGTCCTCTGTCCCAGATACCAGGTAATCCGCTCCATCATCCGCTCCAAAATGGACTCTCTCATTCCGATTCTCTCCAATATAACAAGCATTTCATCCGTCGTGACACTCTCCCGAAGCTCCGGCACCAGGGAAAGCAGGTCTAACGCTCCCTCCGGATCCCTCTTCCCTCTCTCCCAGGCAAGCTCCGCCAGCACGGAGAGAAAAATTTCCACTCTCCCATCCGCAATCCGTGAGTGAGTATTCCAGATCCCAGCCGCAAGCTTGACGAATTTTCCGATATGCCCTACGAAAAGCACCTTCTGAAAGCCCAGTACAACCGCCATATCAAGGGCATCACCCACATAATTGCTACATTTGACCGCATACTCCGGGCGGATGCCAAGTTTTTCTTCCAGGAACTCACTCCCGTAGTTCCCCGGCACGAGACAGAGCACCGTTGCCCCATCCTCTTTTCGCATGTTCATCTCCAGCTCAATCGTTCGTGTCAGCGCCTGTTCGCTCATCGGCTCCACCAGCCCCGTAGTGCCAAGAATCGAGAGCCCGTCCACGATCCCAAGTCTTGGATTCATTGTCTTTTTGGCAGTTTCTCTGCCCTCAGGTATGGAGATTGTCACCGTAAGCGTCCCAAAGAATCCCTGTTCCTCTGCCATCTCCTTCACCGCTTCTGCAATCATCATCCGCGGCGTCCGGTTGATCGCGTATTCACCTACAGGCTGTTCCAGCCCCGGCTTTGTCACCCGGCCGACGCCCTCTCCTCCTTTCAGGCGAACCTGCACTTCCCGCAGCTTTGCATGGCTCTTAGTCTCTTTTCGCACTTCAGCGCAGACGAGAATCCCATGGGTAACATCCGGGTCATCTCCGGCGTCTTTACGAACCGCACAAAAAACCACGTCCTTTTCCCGCCTGATCTCTTCCACTTCAAGAAATAGCGTTACTTTCGCCGGTACCGTCAGCTTCACCTCCCGGATCTCCTCGCCGGAAAGCACCATCCAGGCCGCTGCCTTTGCCGCTGCCGCCGCGCATGTTCCTGTGGTGTATCCTTTTCTCAGCTTTTTTTGTCCCTTGATAACTGTATCTTCGCATTTCATCTGACCGACTCACCGGATCCTTCCTTTGCTTCTCTTGCATGACGGACAAACATCTGCCGGATCCCGGGAATTTCTCCGAGCCCCTTGATTACCGGACGTACCTCGTATCCACGGGCAGTCAGAATGGATTTCCAAGAGTCCTCGTCCTCTCCTGCCATATCGTTTCTGGCATGATCTCCTGCTACGACCATAAATGGCATGAGAAGTACACGCTTTGTCTGCTGCTCTTTCAACTTTTTGAGCACCTCATCCATCTCCGGAAATCCTTCCACTGTACCGACGATCACATTTTTATAGCCCTTTGCCCAGAATGTGTAGTCAAGCGCCGGGTAAGCCGCATTGGTATGATGCTCCGTCCCATGCCCCATAAGTACAAGGGATTCCCCGTCGCCCGGTCTGACGTCTTCTATAATCAGTCCCGCCGCTTCCTCATAGTCCTTTGTCGCTTCCAAAAGCGGAGCCCCGATCCGCACCTGCGAGAACCGTTCTTGATATGGCGCAAGCTGACTTCTCATCTTTTCGTATTCCAGCCCGTGAATGATGTGGGTCGGCTGAACCAGCACCTCCCGGACGCCGTCCCGGTACATCTGCTCCATGGCCTCCTCCACCCGGAAAATCACAAGCTTATGGTCCAGCTTTAATTTTTCGATGACCATGCCGCTTGTAAACGCCCGGTAGAGCGTCCGGTCCGGAAATGCTTCCGCAAGCTCCCTTTCGATGGCTCCGATTGTTTTTTCCAGTGTATCCAGGTGGCTTGTCCCAAAGCTCACCGTCAAAATCGCTTTTTTCATATTGTCCTCCCGAGCGGGTCTGACTCTGACGAATGACATGAAAAACGGATATGAAAAAACAGGCAGCTTTCTTTCTGCCCACTCTTCCATATCCGTCTTTTATTTTTCCCTTTGATGGCTCCATGTTGTCTCGTACTTGTCATAATCCCGTAACCTTTCCGACACATTTAAAAGCAGGTATTCTGACTTAAGGATCTTTGCCTTTCTCCCCCTTCCCATGCATCCGCACAGTGGGCTTACCAGAGAACGCTCCCCTCATACAGCAACGGGTATTGTTCCGGATTCTCACCGGATTCCCTTTTACTCCTTTTCCAAGGTACTTTTAAATGATTGTTTGATTCCAGTCCATAATACCATCGCCCAAACATGCTGTCAACCGCCCGGTCAAGGGGACGGCCGACAGCAGTGTCTCCGTTTCCAGGACGGGAAAGAGGCAGTATCATCCTATGACGACATAGGCCCTGCTCTCCCCTGCCTTTTCTTTCTCCACGAGGATTTTCTTATCAATGCGGTCTTTCAACTCCGCCACATGAGAGATGATACCTACCAGTTTGTTGCCCTCGCTGATAGACGCAAGAGCCCGGACCGCCTTCTCAAGCGCCTCGTCATCCAGAGTTCCGAACCCCTCGTCCACAAACATCGCTTCCATACGGATGCCTCCGGACATGGCCTGAATCTCATCGGAAAGTCCGAGCGCCAGAGATAAAGATGCCTGGAAAGACTCCCCTCCCGATAGGGTATGGATGCTTCGTTTTGTCCCGTTATAGTGATCAATGACGTCCATCTCAAGCCCGCTCTGACTGCGGCGATTGTCTGCCGTCTGCCTGCGGACAAGCTCATACTGCCCGTCGGTCATAACGAGAAGTCTTCGATTCGCCCGGACAAGAATCCGGTCAAAGTACGCCATCTGCACATACGTCTCCAGCATGACCTTTTCCTTTCCACCGAGTGTCCCATTGACCGTATCGGAAAGAGAGCCCGCAATCCGGTATTGCCGCTCGGCTTCTTCCTGCTGCCGGATCGCCTCCCTCATGTTCCTATATGCCGTCTGATCCGCACTCAAGGCTGGGATCAGCCGCTCCTTTTTCATCATCAGATTCTGCTTCTGCTGCATGGATGCCTGTCTGTTCCTCGTAAGCTCCTCTTTTTCCAACCGCAGGCTTTCCTCTGACGCCTCCCTTTTCTTCTGCTGCCCCGTCCAGATCCGAATAGACGCTTCGCAGGCGGAAATGGCATTTTCCACACTCTGGCACGCTGCCTTTGCCTCCTCAAGCGCCGTCTCTTTCTCCTGCTTTTCTTTCTCCATCCTGACGATGACTTCTTTTGCTTCCCGGAAGGAGCCATAAGTAAGGGTCGCCTGGATCTCCCGGAGACGCTTTTCTTCCGCCTCAAGCCCTGCTCCAAGGGTAGCCGCCTGACGCTCCAGTCCAAGAATCCTCTGTGCACGCTCCTGAGCCTGGTCTTCCAGCTCTTTTCTTCGCTTCTCCAGTCTCTGCTTCTGCTCCTTTTTCACTTGGAGCTCGTTCTCACGGCGCAACAGTTCCTTCTGCTTTTCTTCTAAGAGACACCCTTCCCCTTTCATCCGATGGTAGGCTTCCCCCAAGGATTCCGGCTCCTCCCCCGGCCAGAGAATCGCTGCCTTTTCTTTCAGACTTGCGGCCGCCGCCTGGGCTCTTCCCTGGATCTCGCCCGCCCTCCGGCTCTTTACCTTCTCTTCTTCCTGCACCATGGCAAGCGCTTTCTCTTTCTCTTTCAACGCCTGTTCATCCGGGATCTCATCCGGCTTTTTTGCTTTCTCCGGGTGGTGCAGGGAACCACATACCGGACATGGCTTTCCTTCCTTTAGCGTCTCCGCCAGGATACCTGCCTGCCCGTCCAGAAAAGCCCGTTGCAAGGCCGTGTACTCCTCCTGCATGGCAAGACTTTTCTCACGGATCTTCCTATACTCTGCCTGGGCGTCTTTCTGCTGCTTTTCTGCTTCCTGATACTGTCTTAAGCTTTGTAAAAACGCACGCAGATTTTCATGCCGGTTTTCTGTCTCCTGCCGCTGTCTTAACAGCGATGCTCTTGCCTCTTCCTGATCCGGAATCGAAAGAATCTCCTCCCGGCACTGTTCCAGTTCCTTTCGTTCCTGCTCCTGTGCCTTTCTGGCCTCTTCCAGATAGGAAAGAAGCTTTTCCTCTTTCTGCTTATCCTGGCTCCACTTTGCCCGCCTGTTCTCCGCTTCCTGATAGCCGGCAAGCTGCATAGATTCTCTGGTGATCCGCTCCTGAAGCTTTTCATTACCCGCACACTGTTCCTTTGCTCTTTCCCGTCTTTCCACACACTTGCCCTGCTCCTGCTTTAATCTTTGGAGCTTCTCCTGCTGCGTTTTTTCCTCCTGCTTAGCGCCAAGCTCCTGCTCCGTCTCCCGCACCCGGTCACTATACTGCTGTACATCCTCTTCTGCCTTTTGGATCTGCGCGTCCAGCCTCTTCGTTTCTTCTTCCAGTGTTCCGATGAGATTGGAAAGCATTTCCAGCCACTCTCCCTTATCCGGGCGTTTCCGGCTTTCTTCCCATGCTGCCCAAAGTTCCTCTTCTCCCTTCGGAACGGTCACGCCGTCTGCATATTGCTGTATACTCTGTTCCAGCGTCTCATACGATTTTCGAAATCCTGCGGCTTTCTCCTTCATCTTTTCCTGAAATACCTGGTATGGAGCCGTATGAAACAGCATCCGGAAAATCCGGCTTTTCTCCTCCGTCTGGGAAAAGAGCATCTTCTGAAATTCTCCCTGCGCCAGCATGGCAATCTGGGTGAACTGCTCCCTTTTTAGTCCCAGGATCTCTTCGCATGTTTCCGTCACATTCCGTGATCCTGTGACCACCTTACCATCCGGCAAAATGAGCTCAGCGTCCGCTTTCTGGGTGATCCACCCTTCACCCCGGCGCTTAGGTCTTTGATATTCCGGATTCCGGCGGACCCTGTAACTTAGATTCCCCACGGAGAAGGTAAGTTCCACATAGGTTTCCTCCCCGTCCTTCGCGTACTTACTCTGCATCATGTCCGCCTTCCGGTGGCAGCCGCTTGGCTCCCCGTAAAGCGCAAATGTAATCGCGTCAAAAATCGTCGTCTTCCCCGCGCCGGTGTCCCCGGATATCACATAGAGTCCCTGCTTTCCCAGCCTGGAAAACGGGATCTCCTGCCGGGTGGCATACGGCCCAAACGCGGACAAAATCAGCTTTTCCGGTCTCATCATTCACCCTCCCATACTTCTTCCATGATCTCTTTTGTCAGCTTCTTCTGCTCTTCGGAAAGCTCAGTTCCGTTTACAAGCAGGTAGAAATCTTCCACCACTTCTTCCGGCCGTTTCCTTTCCACCGCCTCAATCTCATCATACCGTGACTCGGTACGGATTCTCGCATTGTCATAACTTAACTTCATCAAGTTCGGATAAATCATTCTCAACTTTCCCAGAGCGTCCATTACGTCCTCCTCATCTGTGAGAATGATATGGAAATAGGAGTTTACATCCTGTGTCTCATAGAATGGACGGCTCGTAAGCTGTAAGTAGGTCCCCTTTAATTCCTTCATATCCCGCAATGGCCGGAGCTCCACCGTGTGGATCTCCACGTCGCCTTTTTCCCGCATCTCTACGATAGTCACGGATTTCCGGTCATGGACCTCAGAGAAGGAATACTTCAGCGGCGTTCCGCAGTAGCGGATCGTCTCTCTCCCTACAGACTGCGGCCTGTGGAGATGCCCCAGCGCCACATAATCAAATCTCTCCAGAACGGAGACATCCACCTGGTCGAGTCCCCCGATGGAAATCTCCTCCGACTCGCACTGGACCGCCCCCGCCACAAACTGATGGGCAACCAGAATGTTGCGGACGTCCGGATCAATCTCCATTCCTTCCAGCACTGCCCGTACCGCATCCGTATAGGTACTGATCTCTTTTTCCGAGTATACCATGCGGACCTCGGCAGGCTTTAAAAACGGCATCAGCCAGATATTTAACTCCCCATATTCATCCTTCCAGCGGATCTTTTTGCAGAGCTCTTCACCCGCCATATACACGCCGCTTTTTTCAAAGAGCGCCGCCCCAAAAGCAAGGCGTTCCCTGGAATCATGGTTTCCGCTTATGAAAAAGACCGGAACATTCCGGTCCGCAAACTGATCCAGCAGGTCGTCCAGAATCCTCACCGCACCGGATGGGGGAACCGGTCTGTCATACACATCGCCCGCAATCAAAACTCCCTGCACTTCTTCTTCCTTCGCGATTCTGAGGATCTCATCCAGGATGTAGGCCTGATCATCCAGCATGGAATACTCATTGACCCGTTTCCCCAGGTGGAGATCCGAAATATGCATCAGTCTCATTTCCTTTGCCCTCCTCTAATACTCAATCCCTTCCCTTGCCGGAATCCCTTGTTCAAATGGATGGCGTACCGCCTTGATCTCGGAAATGTAGTCCGCCATCTCAAGGACACGCCCGTCCGGATCCCGTCCGGTCAAAATGATTTCCGGCCGCTCTCCTTCCTTTCCAAGAAACGAAAGCACCCGCTCATTTGGAATCAGCCCATAGCGGAATGTGGAGGTGAATTCATCCATTACGAGCACGTCAAACTCCCCTGCCTGTTCCTCGATGCTCTCCCAGACCCTTGTGTATGCTCTTTTCAGCTCTTCTTTCTGATCCTTTGTCATCGTCCAGTAAAATCCGGGCACTTTCGGCATCCGAAGCTGACATATGGAGGAAATCTGTTCCAAAACGGCAATTTCTCCGGAGTCATCGTTTTTCAAAAAGCGGACAAACAGGATCTTCTTCCCCCGCCCTGCTGCCCGGATCATCAATCCTAACGCCGCGCTTGTCTTTCCTTTCCCATCCCCGCAGTATACGTGAATCATTCCTCTTTGTCCCATAACCACTTTCCTTTCTCTAACCACAGTCTCTTCTCCCGTTTCCAGAAATATGGAATTCCGAACACAGACTCAATCACAATATCCGAACAGCCGGCAAGATACCGGTCTACCTGACCAGCCACTTTCAAATAATCATTCATCTCTACACTATATGTTCCGTTTCGGAACATTTCATTGCTTACAACAACCAGGTGCTCCGCATGCTCTCTCAAGTGTCCGATGCCCCGGATGATCGTCTCTTTCGTCTCTTTCGGATCCCGCATGGCAAAATTCTCACCACCATACAGCTCGTTGGCAATCAGATTTGACATACATTCCAGAAGAATCAGCCGCTCCTTCTCCTTAAATGTCAGTCTTTCAAGCCCAAATGGTCGTTCTACCGTCTCAAAATACATTCCGGCCCGCTGCCTTTGGTGGCGTTCCATCCGTTTTCTGCTCTCCTCATCACAGACAATCATCGTAGCTATATAGAGCTTTCGTCCGCCGCAAAGCGCCTGGGAAATCTCCTCCGCCATCCTGGATTTTCCACTTCCGCTGCCCCCGGTTACTGTAACGACCATTGACGAACCCTCTCAATGACTTCCTCAAAGCTTTCGCCCTCTTCCTCCGGCCGCTCTACCACCACAAGGGTCGTGCCTGTCTTCACCGCCGCTCTTACTTTCTCCTCAAACCCTCCGGCATTTCCGGATTCTTTCGTAATCAAAAAGTCCGCCTGTACATGATGAAGCAGTGCTGTATTCATCTCCTCGGAATAGGGACCCTGCATGGCAATGAGATGATCTCCCTCAAATCCAAGCTTCACGCTCTCCTCCACAGCTTCCTTAGTCGACAGGACTCTCGCGTAACAACGGTCTTGATAGTCCCGGATCTTTGTGTACGTTGAAAGCTCCTTGCTTCCCGTTGTAATCAGGATCTTGCCCTCCGTCTTATCAAGGAACCGTACTCCCTCCTCCACGGAAGAAACGTAGCAGATTCCCTCATCTTTCTCCGATGGATTTCGTAAAAGCCTCAGATAAGAGATTCCTGCTTCCCGGCAGGCTGTCCGGATATTTTTTGTCACTTCCCGGGCAAACGGGTGGGTCGCGTCCACTACGAGATCAATCGCCTGCTTCTCCATATAGCGCTTCATCTCAACCTCTTTCATCCGGCCCGCAATAATATTAAGGTTCCCTGCCTGCACTTCCCCGTGCTTTGTACTCACGGTCCGCTCTTTTTCCGGCTCCTTTAACAGGCACTCTTTTCCATACTCTGTCGCCACACTGACAAACACCTCCACCTGGAAATGCTTGATCTTTTCCATCAATTCTCTGCCCTCGGTCGTTCCCGCAAAGATTAAAATATGTTTCATCAGTCTTCCCCCTTTCCGCTGCCGTCCCGGCCGCCGCCTTTTTTCCCCGGTCTTACATCCCATGTAAGCCGCGCTTCCATCTGCACGACCGCCAGTGTCATATCCTCAAAAGTTTCTTTTCTATGGATCAGGCTGCCGCCACCCCCTGCAAGAAGGGCCGCCCTCTCGCAGACGTTATCCGTGCCTGTTGTTTTCTTTACAAAATCAGAAGCAGATACCTCTCCTTCTACCATATTCAGTTCTTCGGCCGTGTAAGTCAGAAACGGAAGTCCATGTTTCTTTACAAAGGCAAGGATTCCTTCCTCATCTGCCTTTCTGTCAATACTTGCAAGTGCAAAGATCTGTGAAATCCGCCATCCGTAAATTCTAAAAACCTGACAGATAACCTCCTCGATCTTTTCCTTTCCGACTCCTCTTCTGCATCCGATCCCAACACTGCAGATCCTTGGATACAGATATAAGATATGGTCTCTCTTTTCTTCCGGCTCCCTTGTCAGAACCGCAATACCAGGACTCTTCTGTCCGGTTCCCTCTAAAAGCTGCTGATAGCTTGTCTTGATGTCCAGTTCCTCCGGCGCTTCCCCGTCCACCGGAAGATCCGAATAAAAGCCTACAGTCTCTCCCTGTAAGATCCGGGCGGAAATCTCTTTTGCAAGTACTCTGCCGGTAAGCTTGATCCTGTTTGCCCTGGCAAAGAGATCTACCGCAAACTTTCCTTTCCGGTCTGTCGCCGTCGTCACAACAAGCCTTGCGCCGCTGCATTTGGCAATCCTGCCGCCAAGCTCCATGCCCCCTCCCAGATGGCCGGAAAGCAGCGGGATCAAAAAACATCCGTCCTCATCCATCACAAGAACCGGCGAGTCGGTAAGCTTATCCTTTACAAATGGGGCGATGCTACGTACCGCAATGCCTGCGGCTCCGATAAAGAGATAGGCGTCTTTTCCCCATCCATCCCGAACCCAGTCCCGGATTTTTTCAACTTTCAGGAGGGCTTCTCCTCCCGGCGCCGTCCCCGCACGGTATCCGGCCCAGGGAAGGCCCTCACCTGCAATGAGGGATTTCAGTCTCTCATTTTCGGCGTGTCCTGCCTTAGTGAAACTGATCACCCGGACAATTCCTCCTTTATTTTCCCATACTGATCTCAAATCCGCTCACCCCAAAGTCTTCCGCCAGAGCTTCCATGCCTTCTCCGATTTCCTCCCTCGTGTATCGGTGCTCCTCCAGAAAATCTTCATCCAGATGTGCAAGATACAGATAAAAGCAAAGCGCCATCTCAAACATGTTCAAATCTCCGGTATCCAGTTCATCCAGAAGGATGTTTTCCGCCTCGTTGATCTCTCCGTCATCCACAAGAGCCAGCAGTTTCCTGTAAAGTGCGTCCGCCCGGTTGTCCATGGCCTCGTATTCCGGAAGCTCATAGTGTGCCTCATCCTTTCCAAGAATCAGCCTTGCCAGAAACCGCCCCTGATCCTCCAGTCTTCTCAGTACAAAATCCTGTTTCAATCCCATAATCTTCGACTCCTCTTCTTCCATCCTTGCTCCACGAACCGTGACTAGTGCATCATACGGCCGATCGTTCCGGCCGCGGCGGCCGCAATGACAAGCAGGCATCCAAGAACGAAGCAGCCCGCTGATACTCCGATCAGAATATAAAGATGCTTCTTCCGGCGGCCTCCAAAGAGTTTTCCTTCGTATCCTTTTCTTCCCATATGAATCAGATAATTTCCCGCATACAACAGTAGAAGGGCAACTCCGGTCCCGGCAACATAAATTCCAAGCGCCGCCAGAGAATACACCTGACCGCCCGCAGACGTCTGTGTATAGGTCGCTGCCTCATCTGTACTGTACACCCACTCAGTTACCCACTGTAAGCCAAAGAGCAGCACCAGCGGCAACAGATTGTTGACCGCATGGAAAAGCATATTGTAAACCATATTTCCGGTCTCCGCCAACAGATATGCCATCGCCATCCCAAGAATCGCTGTCGGCAGAAAACGCCAAATACTCCCGTGAAATGCCCCGAAGATACATCCCGTCAGCACAATGACAATCCACTTGTTTCCGATCGGCCAGAAGCTGTTAAATACCACGCCCCGGAAGACCGCCTCCTCACAGATGGCCGGCGTTACCGATACGATCAGAATCGAGACGAGAGCCGGAACGCTGAAAAACGCGTAGGACAGCCCCTCGCTCGTCCCCAGAACCTGCTGTGGGAAAAAGTATGTCATCACCATCGTCAGAATCATGGCAATCCCCATCGTTCCCATCCAGAACAAGAACGTGCCAAACAGTCCGGGAAATGTCGGCTTGTGGACCGGGAATACATAGTTCAGATTTCCACGAAATAATACGGTACATCCCACCGCGATGCCGAGCATCAAAAGCTCACTGAAGAATGTCCCGTAAAGCCCCATCCTGCTGCTAAGAGCCGGCCCGACCGCAAAGACGCAGACCGCGGTCAGAAGCAGTACAATCACACCATGGTACGGTTTTAATGGTTTTGTTTGTCTGTTCATCGTTACCCCTTCTTTCCAAATTTCAAAACGGGGGAGGATACTCCCCCGTCCTTATCCCATGCAAACTCCCTCCTGCGCTTTTCTTTATCTGCCGCAGATCTCACAGCCCAGACTGCATCCGGTCGGTGTTCCGGCACATCCGCCCATGGCTGTCTCCCTCAATTCAAACGGAAGGCTCTTTCCTACATGGTACATCGACTCTGCCATCTCGTCAAATGGAATCACGCTCTTCACACCACTTAGCGCAAGCTCCGCACAGGTCAGTGCATTCGCCACACCGATAGCGTTCCTGCTCTGACATGGTGCTTCTACCAGTCCGGCAATCGGATCGCACACCATGCCAAGAAGATTTGCCATGGCGATAGACGCCGCGTCCAAACACATCTGTGGAGTGCCTCCCATCATTTCCACGACCGCACTCGCCGCCATCGCGGACGCCGCTCCTACCTCTGCCTGACAGCCTGCCTCCGCGCCGGAGACGGAAGCATTTCTCATCAGAATATATCCGACTGCCGAAGCATTCAGCACGCCTTTCAAGAGCATCTCATCATCCACCTGCTTCGTGTCCCTTATGGAAAGCAAGACCCCCGGAAGGACTCCTGCTGATCCCGCTGTCGGTGCCGCCACAATCAGTCCCATGGACGCATTGACTTCTAGTACTGCCATGCTGTAGGAAATCGCTCTCGAGAGTGGAGTCCCACAGACAGAGGAGGCCGTACCCTCATGGTCTGCCACCAGCTTTGCCTCTCCTCCTATCAGCCCTCCCATGGACTTTTTCGGTTGCCGGATCGGCTCCTCGACTGCCTCTTTCATAATACGCAGCACTTCATAAAGCTTCTCCCTGATCTCTTTTTCCGGCATCTTGCCGCAGGTGATCTCTCTTTGTTTCATCACTTCCGATATCGGAAGCTTTTCTTTTTCACACACTTCCAGAAGTGTCTGTCCTGAAATAAAATCCATATTTGCCCCTCCTACATCTGTACAAGCATCAGATCCTGTACATGTTCATTCTTCTGAATTTCCGCCAGAATTTCTTCCGGTATCTGCTCGTCCGACTCCACCACTGTAAAGGCAGTGGCGCCCTTATCCTCACGGAATAGCCGCATAAACGCAATATTGACTTCCTCTTTGCTCAGACACTGGGTAATATGCGCCACCACACCCGGCTTGTCAATCTGTCTGACGATCAATGTGCTGTATTCACCTGTGAACTCCACATCGATTCCGTTGATCCGGACAATCTTGATCTTGCCGCCCCCGATGGACTCACCTCTGACAGACAGACGATACCCATTCACTCCCGTAATGTCCATATCCGCCGTATTCGGATGATCTGTCTTCGTTTCTTCATCGATGACAAATTCATACTCTACTCCCATCTTTTCGGCCCATTCAAAGGCATCTCGAATCCTGGCGTCATCCGTATGAAAGCCAAGGATCCCCCCCAGAAGCGCCCGGTCGGTCCCATGTCCATGGTAAGTCTTGGAAAACGATCCGTACAGTGTAAAGACAACCTTCCTTACCGGCTCCGGACACATCTTACATGCCAGAAGCGCCATGGAACATGCTCCCGCCGTATGTGAACTGGACGGCCCGATCATATTCGGACCGATAACATCAAAAATACTCAAAAATTTCATACCTTCATCCTCCGGTTCCTTTCTTTGCTTTTCTTAATATAACATATTTCTATCATCCCCAAAAGGGATTTCACAAAATATTCAACGGTCTGATATTTCTTCATAATTTCTTAACTTTCCATGAAAAATCTTCAAAATATCCTAAGAGCGGCTTTCACTGTTTTTCCGTTTTATGCTTTACAATAAAATCAGAAACAGGAAAGGAAAGAGGGGCGAAAAAGTTATGTTACATAAATATATACTGGCGAAACATTTTTATACGGCAGAAAAGACGGAGTTGATTGAACAGAGTATGAACCATTATTCATTCTCTTCCTACATCCTGTTTTTCTTTACATTTTCTTTTGCAGGGTGGCTGTGGGAAGTCCTTCTGCATGTATATTTAGATCATGCTCTTGTAAACCGCGGCGTCCTCTACGGCCCGTGGCTTCCCATCTACGGGTTCGGCGGCGTGTTGATTCTCTTTTTGCTCCGTCGTTTTGCCAAAAAGCCGCATCATGTTTTTCTGATGACAATGCTAATTGCCGGAACGATAGAATTTGTGACCGGAACAATCCTTTGGGAAGTCTATCAGATGCGCTGGTGGGACTATCGGGATTCCCTGATTCATCTAAAAGGGTTTGTCTGTCTGAAGGGTCTCCTCCTCTTTGGCACGGGCGGGCTTCTGATCCTTTATCTGGCTGCTCCGAAATTAAACCGCTGGTACCAGAAACTTCCAGGAGGATTTAAGACTGTGCTCTGTGTCAGTCTGGTCTGCTTCTTTCTGACAGATGTGATCCTTTCTCTCATCCATCCAAACACCGGATTCGGAGTGACGATTCCAAGGCTATCATAAGACGATCCATACAAAAACGTAACCGCTTCATCCTGCAGTTTCTTTGCTGAAGACGAAGCGGTTCTTTTTATTTATGATTCTTAGCGGGCACAGTCGGCCTCGATTTTCTCAAACTCTCCATTGTTAATGAAGTACGCACGGTACCACATCAGGAATGTATAGACAACCCAGATCTGAATCGAATGAGTCACCTTTCCTTCTTTGTGCTCTTCCAAAAGGGCGAGAATCTTCTTCTGGTTGAAAAATTTGGCGGCGGTCTCGCCTTCAAACTCTTTCTTGATCATCTGATAGTACTGATCTTCCCTCATCCAGTTCGGAAGCGGACTTGGAAACATGAGCTTCTTACGCTCGGCGCTCTTCTTGCTGAACTTCCGGTCTGCCAAAGCTCGAAACGCAAGCTTGGTGTTGGCATCGTTTACCTTACACTTGGCCGGAATCGTGCGGGCTGTCTGAAACACCTCGATATCCATGAACGGAACACGAAGTTCCAGGGAATTCGCCATGGACATCTTGTCTGCTTTCAGAAGAATCTCCTGGCGCAGCCACATATTGAAATCCAGGTACTGCATCTTGGACACGTCATCCAGATCCGGAACCTTGTCATAAAACTCTTTCGCGATATCCAGAGGATTTCTGCTCTTATATTTCTTCTTGAGGAAGGAATCTCTCTCCTCGTACTTGAAGACATTGCTGTTTCCGATGTAACGCTCCTCCACGTCCTTACTGCCACGGATCAGGAAACCTTTCCCTTTGAATTTTGGAAGCGGGGACACGGCTTTTGCCACCGCTTTTCTAAACCACTTCGGAAGCTTTTGATAATTGCCAAGAGAAATATTCTCGTGGTAAATGTTGTATCCGCCGAACATCTCATCAGCGCCTTCCCCGGATAGGGCAACTTTGAAGTCCTCGGCACAGCGGTTCGCGATATAGTACAGAAGATTCGCGCTTGGGTTCGCCAGCGGTTCGTCCATGTAGTACTGAATCTTCTCCGCGTCATGGAAATACTCGTCGGCAGACACTTTCCGCCCAATATTGCGGATGCCAAGCTCGTCCGCAAGCTCTTTGGCGTGCGGCGCCTCGCTGTACTTCTGCTCCACAAAGTCAATCGTAAAAGTCGTCAGATCTACCTTGTCTTTCAGCTCATATGCCACATAGCTGGAATCCACGCCGCTTGAAAGGAAAGAGCAGACTGGTACGTCGGCGATGATGTGTTTGTCTACAGAATCCTCCAGCACACCGTCCAGCTTGTCCGCCACACTCTCGATGGTTTGATTCTCATTGATATCAAAGGTCGGCTCCCAGTAGGTGCTTACTGTCAGCTTTCCCTCCTCGTATGTGAAGTAATGTCCCGGCAGAAGCTTGTACACATTCCGGAAAAACGTCTCCGCTCCCGGAATACATCCGAATGTCATAAAGTCCGGCAGCTTCTCCTCAAAAAGCTCCTTCTGGAAATCCGGGTGAGCCAGAAACGACTTGATCTCCGATCCAAAGAGGAACGTTCCGTCCTTGTGATAATAGTAAAACGGCTTGATTCCGAAATGGTCTCTGGCTCCGAAAAGCGTCTTCTTCGTCCGGTCAAAGATGACAAAAGCGAACATCCCTCTCAGGCGTCCGAGCAGCCCTTCCTTTCCCCACTCCTCATAACCGTGGAGCAGGATCTCAGAATCAGTATGCGTTGTAAATACATGTCCTGCCTCGACCAGCTCTTTCCGAATGTCCTGAAAATTGTAAAGCTCGCCGTTAAAAATCAGCACCAGATTCTTGTCCTCATTGAACATCGGCTGAGATCCGCCTTCCAGATCGATAATGCTCAGACGTACAAACCCCAGTCCGACCTTTCCTTCTACGAAAGCATCTTGTGAGTCCGGTCCTCTGTGCCGAATCTTATCCGTCATTTTCCGTATTACGGAAGTGTCGTACTCTCTCTCTCCCGCATAACCTGCAAATCCGCACATACATTTTCTCCTTTATATGAATTGTTTCCTAACTTGATAACAACATGCTAACTTCATTATTTTAGCGAATTTTCCCCGGGATTGCAAGTGATTTGTGCCATCACCTGTCCGATCGGCTCCCGTATCACAAGATCTGCCTGCACGCTGCGTCCGGTTTCCGCCTTGTTGATGAGTACCAGATACTTTCCACGGAAATAGTCGATGAACCCTGCGGCCGGGTAAACGACAAGTGAGGTGCCGCCGATGATCAGCATATCCGCTCCGGCGATCGCCTCCACAGAATTCTGGATGATCCGTGTGTCAAGTCCTTCTTCATAGAGCACGACGTCCGGTTTGATCACCCCGCCGCAGCCGCAACTCGGAATCCCCTCGCTGTCCCGGATATACTCTGCGTCATAAAATTTCCCGCACCTCATACAGTAGTTCCGACGGATACTGCCATGGAGCTCGTACACGGTCTTACTGCCCGCCTTCTGGTGCAGGCCGTCAATATTCTGGGTGACAACTGCTGTAAGCTTTCCCGCCGCCTCAAGCTTGGCAAGCTTTCGATGTGCCGGATTGGGCTCGGCATCCAGACAAAGCATCCGCTCTTTATAAAACCGGTAAAATTCCTCCGGATGTCTCAGAAAAAAGGTGTGGCTGATGATCGTTTCCGGCGGAACATCATATTTCAGATGATATAAACCGTCCTCACTGCGGAAATCCGGGATATTGCTCTCTGTAGAAACCCCGGCCCCTCCAAAGAATACGATATTGCTGCTTTTGTCGATCATCTCCTGAAGCTTTCTGATCTCTTCCATCTCATTTTCTCCTTCCCGTCCGTTTCTTTCCCTTTAGTATAGCACAGTTTCATCATGCTGATAAGATTTCTCCATTTTTGTGAAATCTCTTGTTCCCCCTCCTGTCATCCTGTATACTTGTTCCTATCTGAACATAGAAAGGACTGGTATGTATGAATGAGAGTGTATCTAAAAAAGCTTGGAACATTCTTACTATTTTGGCCGGCAACGCCATCTATGCCCTTGGAGTTGCCGTCTTTATTCTTCCAAACGATCTGATCACCGGGGGAACGACAGGTCTTGGAATCGCGTTTGAACATTATTTTGATATTCCGATTTCCGCTTTTGTCTTTTGCTTCAATGCCGTCATGTTCCTTCTTGGGGCCGTCGTTCTGGGAAAGATGTTCGCTCTGACCACACTCATCAGCAGTTTCTTCTACCCGATCATCCTAGGTGTATTTGAAAATATCCCGCAGCTTGGCCAGATTACAAACGACCGGATGCTCTCCACAATCTCCGGCGGACTGATGATAGGATTTGCCATCGGCATCGTCATCCGGGCCGGCGCCTCTACCGGAGGTATGGATATTCCTCCACTGGTCCTGAACAAGAAATTCGGTCTTCCAGTGTCCGTGATGCTCTATGTATTTGACTTTACGATCCTGATACTCCAGATGCTCTTCTCCGACAAGGAGCAGATCATCTACGGTATTCTGCTCGTCCTGATCTACACCGTTGTCCTTGACAAGGTGCTTCTGACCGGACACGCCCAGACCCAGGTCAAAATCGTCAGCAAAAAGCATAAAGAGATCAACCAAATGATCGTCCAGAAGCTCGACCGTGGCTCCACCTTGCTTTACGGAGAGACCGGATATCTCCATGTGGATCAGCCTGTGATTATGACCGTCATCTCCAACCGGGAACTTTCCAAGCTGAACCAGGAAGTAAATAAGATCGATCCGGAAGCCTTTATGATTATTTCCCGTGTCAATGAAGTCAAAGGCCATGGATTTTCCAGTAATAAAATCTACCGAAACAGAAAGGCTTCTGCCTGATGTTTCGCAAACAGCCGCAAAACAGCTCTAAAAAGCTGCCTGCGGCTGTTTTTTGTTTCAAAATGAAACTGTATCAATCTTCTTCCCTGTAAGATTTAAAAAAGGCAGAAAGGCTGTCCAGTGTTTTTACGAGTACCGGAATTTCTTCTTCCTGAAGGGCAGAAACGACCGCATCCGTCATTTTCCGGTGGAAATCCGCATGGTGTTGGTATGCCCTCTCCCCTTTTTTTGTCAGACGAATATTGACAACCCGCCTGTCCTCGGCGCTCCGTTCCCGAACCACATATTTTTTGTTGACAAGACTGTTCATAGATGTCGTAAGAGATCCGACTGTAATTTTCAGTTTCTTTGCGATGGCCGTCATATTGTTGCCTTTTCCAAGTCCCACCGCCTCGATAATATGCATGTCATTGTTCGTAATATCTTTGTACTCATCTGTGATGACTGCCTTTTCTTCCAGTTCCCAGATCTCATTGAACAAATGAACCAGGATTTCATTGATTGCCCTGTATGCGTCCACGCTTTTTCTGCTCCTTTACCTGTCTATCTTTCGTCCTGTCTCTTTTCTTCTCCCATCAGTGATTGGATCACGTCTCCTACCGTCGTAATTTCCTGCTGTCTGTACGCCCCCTCTCCGCAGAAAAGAAGCGCTTCCTCCACCTCGCCTTTTGCCGCTGCCACGAGCCGCTCCGTAATACAATACGGAATCTTCGCCGGCTCACACTTATGGAGACATCCCAGACATTTCTTCGGGGTGAATTTCTCCCCGTCCATAACCCGTTTCATAAACGGGTTTAAAATTGCTCTCCCCGGCATCCCCACCGGACTTTTTACGATAGCGATCTCCTCTTTTGCCGCTTTGATGTATGCTTCCTTATAGCGGATATCCGCGTCGCACTCCTCGGTCGTCACAAACCTGCTTGCCACCTGGATCCCGTCTACACCGAGAGCCATGGCAGTTTCCACTTTCTCCCTCGTGTCGATGCCTCCGGCCAGGACAACCGGAATCTTTTTCCCATATTGTTCCCCGTAACCCTGTACCGTTTTTAAGATTGCCTGTACTTCCGACCGATATGTCTCTTCATCAAAGATCTCCAGCTGCTCTTTGGTAAAGCCGAGATGTCCGCCCGCTTTGGGGCCTTCGATCACAAGAAGATCCGGTATCCTTTTGTACTTTCTGTCCCAGTATTTCAGGATGACTTTCGCCGATTTGTCCGTAGAGACAATCGGAGCGATCTTCACACCCGTTTCCTCCGTCAGACGTGGCAGTTCCGTCGGGAGTCCCGCCCCGCAGATAATGAGGTCACACCCCAGGGACGCCGCATGGCGGACATATTCTTCGTAGTGGTTTAACGCTACCATAATATTGAAGCCGATGACGCCGTCCGGAGAGGTCTTCCTTGCCTTCTTATATTCGCTCTCCATTGCCCGCAAGTTGGCACGGAAGGGATCTTCCTCAAAATCCGGCTCCCTAAATCCGATCTGTGCATTGGAAATGATCCCTGCCGCTCCTTCTTTTGCAACTGCGCCGGCCAGCCTTCCCAAACTGATCCCGACGCCCATACCTCCCTGAATCAGAGGAATTCTGATTTGTTTCTCGCCTAACTGAATCGGCGGCCATTTTGTATTCACTTTCTGTTCCTTTCTTACATCCGACGGAATCTCTGATATCTTTTTTCTACCAGAGCGCTTGTATCCATCTCCATGTACTCGCATATAAATTTCTTCAGATTCTTATCCAGTCTGTCTGTCACTTCATGCAGGTTCGCCGTTGTAAAATCTTCCGGTTCTGCAATAACCTGTTCTACAATCTCCATACTCTTTAAGTGGTTCGCCGTCAGCTTCATCACTCCGGCCGCCTCCTTAGCTCGTTTGCTGTCCTTCCAGAGGATGGAAGCAAAGCCTTCCGGCGACAAAATGGAATAGATGGAATTCTCAAGCATCCAGACTTCGTCGGCTGTCGCCATAGCAAGTGCTCCGCCGCTCCCGCCTTCTCCAATGACAATGGATATTACCGGAGTCTTCAAGCCGGACATCTCATAGATATTTCTCGCAATGGCCTCCCCCTGCCCCCGTTCTTCTGCTTCCAGACCGCAGAACGCCCCCGGCGTATCTACAAAGCAGATCACCGGACGGTGGAATTTCTCCGCCTGCTTCATAAGCCGGAGTGCTTTCCGGTATCCGTCCGGAGACGGCATCCCAAAGTTATGTAAAATATTGTCCTTGGTGGACGTTCCTTTTTCCTGAGCGATGACCGTTACCGGGATTCCATGAAATTTCGCGATCCCGCCCACGATGGCTTTATCGTCTTTAAAATAACGATCTCCATGAAACTCGATGAAATCCGTAAACATCGTGCGGATATAATCACTCCCCACAGGACGCTCTTTCTTTCTGGAAATCTGAACTCTCTCCCAGGAAGTCAGTCCCTTATACGGGGCACGCTTTTCCTCCTCTGTTTCCCGGCAGACTTCCTGCTTCCAGCTTTCCACTCCCGTACCTGTCTGATGCATACTGAGGATAGAAGAAAGAACGTCTTTCATCTCTTCCCTCTCCACAATCCGGTCGATGAATCCATGCTCCAACAGGAACTCGGATTTCTGGAATCCTTCCGGAAGCTTCTGTCCGATGGTCTGCTCGATGACTCGTGGCCCCGCAAATCCGATCAACGCTTTTGGTTCCGCAAGGGTAATATCGCCAAGCATTCCAAAACTTGCCGTCACACCGCCTGTGGTCGGATTCGTCAATACAGAAATATATAAAAGTCCTGCGTCGCTGTGTTTCTTTAACGCTGCTGACGTCTTTGCCATCTGCATCAGAGAGACAATCCCTTCCTGCATTCTTGCTCCCCCGGAGCAGGCAAAGAGAATCACAGGAAGCCGCTCTTTTGTGGCACGCTCCACAGCCCGGGCGATCTTCTCCCCGACTGCCCAGCCCATGCTCGCCATCATAAACCTGCCGTCACACACGCCGATCACAACGTCCTGTCCATCGATCCTTGCTTTCCCTGTCACAACCGCTTCCTTCAGATTGGTCTTTTCCTGAAGTGACTGGATCTTCTCCTCGTAGCCCGGAAAACTGAGCGGATTCCCTGCAATCAGGTCAGCATCCCACTCTTCAAAGCTCCCCTCGTCTGCGATCATCTCCACCCTTCTTCTGGCATGAACCCGGAAATAGTTGTGGCATTTTGGACAGATATAATCGTTGTTCTGAACGTCCTCCGTCACAATGGCTGCCTTGCAGGCATTACACTTTTTCAGCAGTCCTTCTGGAACTTCCGGTTTGCCCTTTTTCTCTGACGTATGGATCGTAATATAATTTTTTCGATCTGTCTTTTTGAACATATTGGATAATTTCATGTTTTTTCACCCCTACAAACGCTCGATAAACTCGATATCGACATTTCCGCTCTGATAATCCGGATGATTAATCAGCTCATACAGATAATCGATGTTCGTGTCGATCCCTTCAATGATGACCTCCCCCAAAGCACTCTTCATCTTATTGATGGCTTCCCGTCTCGTCTTCGCATGGACAATCAGCTTCGCCAACATGGAATCATAATACGGCGGTACTGTATATCCACTGTAAATCGCAGAGTCAATCCGCACTCCTTTTCCACCCGGAAGGTAGATGTCCGTGATCTTCCCTGGTGACGGGCGGAAGTTCTTTGCCGGGTTCTCCGCATTAATCCTGCACTCGATCGCATGTCCGGTCAGCTTTACCTCATCTTGGTGGATTTTTATTTTCTCGCCGGACGCAATGCGGATTTGCTCCTTAATCAAGTCGATTCCCGTCACCCACTCGGTTACAGGATGTTCCACCTGGATTCTTGTATTCATCTCCATAAAATAGAAATTCCCGTTCTTTTCAAGCAAAAACTCGATCGTTCCCGCATTTTCATAATGTGCGGCTTTGGCTGCCTTGACGGCCGCCTCCCCCATCTTGTTTCTCAGTTCATCACCAAGGGCTGCCGACGGGGACTCCTCGATCATCTTCTGATGGTTTCTCTGAATGGAACAGTCTCTCTCCCCCAGGTGGATGACATTTCCATAACGATCCGCCAGAATCTGGAATTCAATGTGTCTCGGGTGCTCTACAAAGTGCTCGATATACATCATATCGTCCCCAAAAGCTGCTTTGGCCTCCTTCTGAGCTGTCGAAAACGCCTGAGCAAACTCCTCCCTGGTCTTCGCCACACGCATTCCTTTTCCGCCGCCGCCAAGAGCTGCCTTTACAATGACAGGATATCCGATCCGGTCTGCTTCTTTTACTCCCGTCTCTTCATCAAATACCGGCTCCGTACTTCCCGGAATGACCGGAACACCGGCAGATATCATTGTATTTCTCGCCTCGGACTTATTACCAAGCTTTTCGATCACTTCTGCCCCAGGCCCGATGAATGTAATGTTGCACTTCTCACAAAGCTCTGCAAATCTGCTGTTCTCGGAGAGAAATCCAAATCCCGGATGAATGGCGTCTGCCCCGGTAATCATCGTCGCGCTCAAAATTTTATCCATGCTCAGATAGCTCTCTGCCGATGGTGCGGGACCAATACAGACTGCCTCATCCGCAAGTTGTGTGTGCAGTGCTTCTTTGTCCGCTTCTGAATATACCGCAACCGTTTCGATGCCCATCTCCCGGCACGCACGGATAATCCGTACAGCGATCTCGCCCCTGTTTGCAATCAAAACCTTTTTCATCATATCTGCCTCCGACCTCATTTTTGTCTTTTTCGTGCCTATCCGACCATGAAGGTGAGTTCCGCACTTACAACCACTTTTCCGTCTACGCTCGCAATCGCTTCACCGACTCCCAGCGGTCCTTTCTGTTTGATAATCTTTGTCTCCAGTTTCACTTTATCTCCCGGAACAATTTTTCCTTTAAACTTGCACTTGTTAATGCCGCCAAAATACGCGATCCTGCCTTTATTCTCCTCTTTGCTTAAAATCGCTACCGCCCCGACCTGAGCCAGTGCCTCGATCGTCAGAACCCCCGGCATCACCGGCTCCTGTGGGAAGTGACCGCGAAAAAAGTCCTCCCGGAAAGTTACACATTTATATCCTGTCGCATACTCACCCGGTTCATAATCCTCGATATAGTCTACCAACAAAAACGGGTGACGGTGCGGTAAAATTTCCTCTATCTCTTTGATTCCCAGATGTTTCATATTGTTTCTCCTCTATTATCTGATGCGGAATAACGGCTGGCCGTACTCTACGCCCTGGGCATTTTCCACCAAAATCTCCTCAACGATTCCGTCGTATTCGCTTTCAATCTCATTCATCAGCTTCATTGCCTCCACAATGGCAAGAACCTGGCCTTTCTTTACAGCATCTCCGACCTGTACATACGGAGCAGCGTCCTCGGACGGAGCCGCATAGAACGTACCTACAAGAGGGGATGCCACAATCTTTCCTTCCGGTGCTTTCTCCTCTTCTGTATCCGGAGCTTCCGCTACCGCGGAAGCCGCCGGAACTGCTGCCATCATCTGTGTGTCAGCAGTTACGACTTTCACACTACTTTCTTTTCCCATCTTGACGCAAAGTGTTTCAGTCTCATATTTGAATTCTGTAAGCTTCGAATCCGAAACTGTTTGAATCAGTGTTAAAAGCTGTTCCAGTTCCATTTTTACATTCTCCTATTCTTCGTATTTTTTAATCAAAAGGGTTGCGTTGTGTCCGCCGAATCCCAGAGAATTGCTCATAGCATACTGTACTTCTTTCTTCACCGGAGCACCGACTGCATAGTTCAGATCACATTCCTCGTCAACATGTTCTGTTCCCATCGTCTGGTGAATGAATCCTTCCTCCACAGATTTTACAATCGTCACAAACTCTACTCCGCCTGCCGCTCCAAGAAGATGCCCGATCATGGACTTGGTGGAATTGACAACAACATCTTTTGCAGCCTCTCCGAGAGCGGACTTGATAGCGATTGTCTCAAAAAGGTCGTTGTGGTGGGTACTCGTTCCATGTGCGTTGATGTAGGTGATCTCTTCCGGTTTTGCTCCTGCCTCATTCATGGCGTCTGTCATCGCGCGAGCCGCTCCGCTTCCATCCTCAATTGGAGAGGTAATGTGGTATGCGTCTCCGGTTGCTCCATATCCTACAACCTCCGCATAGATCTTTGCTCCTCTTGCTTTCGCATGTTCCAGTTCCTCCAGTACCACGATTCCGGCTCCCTCTCCCAGGACAAATCCATTTCTGTCTTTGTCAAATGGAATAGATGCTTTCATCGGATCAGTGGACGTCGTAAGAGCTGTCAGCGCCGTGAATCCTGCTACTCCGGTCGGGCAGATCGCACTCTCCGTACCGCCCGCGAACATCACTTCCGCATCCCCGTACTGGATCGCGCGGAACGCGTCTCCAATACAGTGGGTGCCGGAAGCGCACGCTGTCACGACATTGGTACATTTTCCTCTTGCTCCAAGCTGAATCGAAACATTTCCGGCCGCCATATTGGAGATCATCAGCGGTACCATCAACGGATGAACCCGGTTCGGCCCTTTCTCCACGATCTTCGTGTATTCTCTTTCCACCGTCTGCAGACTTCCGATTCCGGAGCCTACGATAACGCCTACACGAAACGGATCTTCCTGTTCCATGTCGATTCCCGCATCCTTGCTTGCCTCCATAGCCGCCGCGACCGCATACTGGGAAAATGGTTCCATTCTCTTGGCTGCCTTGAAATCCATATAGTTCTTTGGCTCAAAATCCTTGACCTCAGCCGCAATCTTTACTTTATAGTCAGAAGTATCAAATTTGGTGATTTCACCGATCCCTACCTTGCCCGTTTTGATTCCTTCCCAGAATTCCGGTACGCTGTTTCCAATCGGAGTAATAGCTCCCAATCCTGTTACAACTACTCTTCTTTTCATATTTCGTCTCCTTCTTCGCTTTTTACATTCCGCCGTCTACACAGATGACCTGTCCGGTGATATACCGCGCGTCATCCGATGCCAGGAAGGCTGCTGTCTTGGCAATGTCTTCCGGCTGTCCGAATGTACCGAACGGAATCTGCGCTTTCGCTGCTTCTTTTACTTTCTCCGACAATACTTCCGTCATTTCTGTCTCAATAAATCCCGGCGCGATGGCATTGACCGTGATATGACGGGAAGCAAGCTCTTTTGCACATGCCTTTGTAAGCCCGATAATGCCTGCCTTGGATGCCGCATAGTTCGCCTGTCCCGCATTTCCATACACCCCTACGACAGAGGAAAGACTGATGATCCGTCCGCTTCTTTGCTTTAACATCTGTCGGGAAGCAAACCGGATACAGTTGAACGCTCCTTTCAGGTTCGTGTCTACAACAGCATCAAAGTCTTCTTCGCTCATCTTCATCAAAAGTCCGTCCCTTGTGATTCCCGCGTTATTTACCAGGATATCCACCCGTCCGTGGGCGGAAATGATTTCCTGGAACATGTCCTCACAGGACTTAAAATCAGCGACATTACACTGTCTGATCTCAGCCTGATTTCCTTCTGCTTCGATCTGTGCTTTTACTTCCTCCGCTTTTTCCCTGGAGCCGTTGTAGTTGACAATCACAAGCGCTCCCGTTCTTGCAAGCTCCATCGCGATTGCCTTCCCAATGCCTCTTGATGCTCCTGTCACTACTGCTACTTTCTGCTCTGTCATACTCCATACTCCTTATGTATCTCCATATTTCAGATCCTTCCCGGATCTGAGCCTATTTCAGCGCCTCTGCCACTTTGTCCACATCTTCCCATGTACCAATGTTGTACATGGAAACGTCACGGCTGATCTTTCTCATAAATCCTGCCAACGTCTTACCCGGTCCAATCTCAACAAAGGTGTCCACACCTTCCTCGATCATTTTGCGGATGCTCTGCTCCCATCTTACGGAAGAGGATACTTGTTTTCCGAGAAGTTCTTTGATCTCGTCTTCGTTCTCCACATATTCCGCAGTCACGTTTGTTACATACGGAATCTCAAGCTTCCCTATTTCTACATTTTCCAGCTCCTTTAACAGCTCTTCCCCGGCTGGCTTCAGAAGGGGAGAATGGAACGGGCCGCTGACGTTGAGCATCACAAGTCTCTTTGCTCCCGCTGTTTTCAGCTCTTCTGCTGCCTGTTCTACCCCGGCAGTCACTCCGGTGATCACAATCTGTCCCGGACAGTTGTAATTTGCGATGGTCACGCCCTCGATCGGTGCGATCACGTTCTCAATCACCTCCGCTTCCATGCCAAGTACCGCCGCCATAGCTCCCTCGCCTGCCGGTACGGTATTCTGCATGAGGATTCCTCTCTTGCGGACTGTGCGGATCGCGTCTTCTTCTGACATCGCTTTCGCCTCAGCGATCGCGCAGTACTCTCCAAGACTTAATCCTGCTGTCACATCCGGATGGATACCTTTTTCTCTTACCACCTTTGTCATGGCAAGACAGGTCGTCACAAGCGCTGCCTGGGTATATTCTGTCAGATCCAGTTTATCATTTTCTTCAAAACACAGTGCGTTCATATCCAGGCCGAGAATCTCAGACGCCTTGTCAAAGACCGCTTTCGCGCTTTTGCTGTTTTCATAAAAATCCTGACCCATACCGGCTTTCTGCGCGCCCTGGCCCGGATAAATAAATGCGATTTTACTCATAGAATCCCGCTCCTTTAATCAGTGCGTCTGTCTCTTTCACAAGCTTCTCGATGAATTCCTTACAGGTAAGGACTTCCTTGAACATGGCCGCACTCTGTCCTGCCATCACACTTCCTGTCACAACGTCTCCGTCTACGACCGCTCTTCTTAAACCGCCAAGCGTCATCTGTTCGAGCTCTTCAAAAGAAGCTCCTTCCTGCTCTTTCTTGATATATTCCTTCGCCATTTGATTTCTCAGTACACGCACCGGATGCCCTGTCGAACGTCCTGTAACACGGGAGTCAATATCTTTTGCTTTGATGATACTGTTTTTATAATTGTCGTGAACCTGGGATTCCGCCGTAACAACAAATCCGGTTCCAAGCTGTACGCCTCTTGCTCCCAGCATGAAAGCTGCCGCGACTCCACGTCCGTCCGCAATTCCGCCGGCGGCAATCACCGGAATATGGACCGCGTCCACCACCTGAGGCACGAGTACCATCGTCGTATTCTCACCGATATGTCCACCGGCTTCGGTGCCTTCTGCCACCAGGGCGTCGGCCCCACAGCGTTCCATTCTCTTTGCCAGAGCCACGCTTGCCACAACAGGAATCACTTTTACGCCCGCTTCTTTCCACATTTTCATATACTTTTCCGGGCTTCCGGCACCTGTTGTTACAACCTTTACTCCTTCTTCCACGATGACCTTCGCTACCTCATCCGCATACGGACTCATCAGCATAATGTTGACACCAAACGGTTTGTCAGTCAGTTCTTTCGCTTTTCTGACCTGGTCTCTTACCCAGTCTGCCGGAGCGCTGGCCGCGCCGATCAGGCCAAGTCCGCCGGCATTCGATACTGCCGCCGCAAGTTTATGTTCAGCCACCCAGGCCATCCCTCCCTGGATGATCGGATATTCAATCCCAAGGATTTCTGTAATTTCTGTCTTCATTCTAAAATCCCTTCCTTCATTTTACAGCAATATATTTCTGCCATCCGCTCTCCCAGCAAAAACAGCGGCAAAACGGATGGCCATGCAGAATACGTCCTGTTTCTTATTATTTGTTCAGATACTCAACAACTTCTCCGATTGTTGTAAGCTTTTCCAGATCTTCTGTTGGGATTTCTTTGCCGTACTCTTCTTCCAGAGCCATAACCATCTCAAAAAGATCCAGGGAATCCGCTCCAAGATCATCCTTGAAAGAAGTCTCCTCTGTCAATGTGTTGATATCTGCTCCAAGATTTTCTGCTACGATTTCTTTTACTTTTTCTAACATGGTAATAATCTCCTTTTACTTTTCTTTTTTATGTTTCTATGTAATCCGGCCCATGCCGGGAATTACCATTTACCATTCGAGGATGGACGCGCCCCATGCAAGACCAGCGCCGAATCCGGCTATGATGATCTTCTGTCCTCTTTTCAGTCTTCCGTCCCGGTTCATTTCATCTAAAAGAATCGGGATACTTGCGGAGGAGGTGTTCCCGTACTCCTGCAGGTTCATCGGAAATCTCTCAATATCTGTCTTCAGCCTTTTTGCGACAGACTCCACAATTCTTTTATTGGCCTGATGCAGAATAAACCAGTCGATGTCATCCGTTGTAAGTAATGCCTTTTCCAGGACTTCCGTCACAACCTGCGGCACGCTTTTCACCGCAAACTGAAATACGCCCCGCCCGTCCATACTGATATAGGTATCTCCAGGAACCTTTCCGGTATTTTGGTATTTCTCCAGGAAACGGTCCGAAAACCGGCTTCTGCAAACAAGGGCCTCCCCTTTTCTACCATCCATATGCGCCGCCGGAAGATACGTCTTTCCTTCGGCCGCACATAAAATGGCGGCGCCGGCGCCGTCTCCAAACAGAATACAGGTGCCCCGGTCCGTCCAGTCTACCATCGTAGAAAGAGCTTCACTTCCGATCAACAGAATCGTTTTATAAAACCCCGCCTCAATATATGCCTGTGCAGTCTGATACGCAAAGACAAATCCGGTACAAGCCGCCTGCATATCGTATCCTGAAGCATGAACCGCCCCGATCGCCTTCTGCACTTCGCAGGCCACGCTCGGAAAGATCACATCCGGGGAAGAGGAAGCGACAAGAATCAGGTCAATCTCTTCCGGGCTGATGCCCGCATTCTCCACCGCCCGCTTTGCCGCTTCAGACGCCATAAAAGACGACGTTTCCTCCCCGGCAATATGGCGGTTTCTGACGCCGGTCCGCTCCCGAATCCACTCGTCGCTGGTCTCTACCATCTCAGAGAGATCGTCATTGCTCAAAATTTTAGGCGGGATATACGACCCCGTCCCACATATTTTTCCTATCATCTGTTTTCTCCAAACCTTTATTTTGAACTTCAAATACTTTGATATTCAAACTATATTGCACTGATTCAAAATTGTCAAGCCTGTTTTTACATATTTTTGTAACTATTCAGCCATACGGCCGGAAAATAATAGAGCCTGCAGCAAGCTTGCTTGCAAAAGACCTATTGTTTCCGGACATATGGCGTTTAGCCATAAGCAAAGATTTAGCTGCGTTAGCAGCGGAAAAGCGGCGTAAGCCGCAAATCTGAGCTGTATGGCTGAATCGTTACATATTTGTGGTAAAATAAATTCATACTAAAATAGTAAAATCAAACAGGAGGACAACGATCATGCGAAATATACGGGGGCTGGAACGATTAGAACGTTTTCTGTTTTGTACAGGACTTTTCATGGGTGCAAGCGAAATCTGGAAACAGTGGACACTGACATTCGTCCTTGGCGGCGGTCATTACAACTGGTGGTATTTTCCGTTCCAGCTCTGCTCCGTCCCGATGTACCTCCTTTTACTGTTTCCTGTGTTCCATGCCTCCCACGTCAAAAGGATTTTTTGTACCTTCTTGATGGATATTGGCCTGCTCAGTGGAATCGGCGCGTTTCTTGACACAAGCGGAATGCACTATCCTCTCCCGTTTCTCACCTGTCACTCTTATCTGTGGCATATCCTACTCATCACCATTGGGATCATCTGCGGTTTTTCAGGAATTTCCGACTACACGTGGAGAGGATTCCGTCTGATGGCAGTGCTCTTTGCCGCCCTTTGCGGCGCGGCTACCATACTCAATCTCATTATTGGGCGCATTCATACCATCGACCTCTTTTATATCAGCCCTTATTATCCAATGTCACAGATCATTATTTCAGATTTGACAGCCGCCCTTCCGAATCCTCTGCGGATTCTCTGTTATCTTGCGGTCATTCTTCTGGGAGGGGCTCTGCTCCACCTGTTCTGGCAGTATCTCTTCCTTATCAGGAATCGAAAAAAAATTTTATGAATTCTGCAAAAAATATTTGCAAAAACAACAATTATATGATATAGTATCTTTTGTCAAGCGGATATGGCGGAATAGGCAGACGCGCTAGATTCAGGTTCTAGTCCTCGCGAGGGGGTACAGGTTCAAGTCCTGCTATCCGCATAGATGAAAAGGAACGATTATTATCGTTCCTTTTTTTGTGTTGAGGGAAGATTAGAAGCCAAGCCTACCAGGATCCTTGGTGACCACCTGTAATCTTGGAATATATCTTTTGGGATTTCAGTTACCCCTGTCCTCAGACAAATGAATCAAACATAATCTTTCATCTGATTAAAAAAAGACCCCCCTGCAAAGTTCTGTCCATCCTAGGGTACTGAATTCTGCAAGAGTGATCTCTTTCCTTTTCATTTTTCTATTTTAGTTTGCAAAATCTGGACTTCCTTCAAACAAAGCTTACGCTCCGACCTTTCCAAGTCCCATTTCCTGTCCGATATTGAGAATATGGTCTCCGATTCGTTCAAAGTCCGTCAACATTTCGGAGTAGAGAATACTAACCTCCTCGTCCTGCCTGCCCTGCTGCATACGGTCGATCTGTCCCTGGCGGAACATCTCGGTCATGTCGTCGATCTGCTGTTCTGCTTTCTCGATGCGTTTCACGAGCTCCTTATCTCCCTTCTCAATATCACTTAAGATATTCAATGCGCTCAGACTCGCCTCTTTCATCTGCCGGATCTCATCCATCTCTGTCTGCGAAAAAGAGATCCCTTTTTCTCCCATCATTTGCGTGTACTCGCAAAGATTCGTCGCATGATCCCCGATCCGCTCCAGATTGCCGCATACTTTAAACAGGGCGCTCATATATTTCGCGTCTTTACGGTTCGTCTCATTGACAATGACCTTGGAGATATATTTACATATCTCTTTGTTGAGAAAATCAATATACTCCTCTTTCTCATCCACTTTCTTCAGCAGCTCAGAGGAACTCTCCAGTACTGCGTCGAAACTCAGGCTTACGTTCTCCTTTGTCATCTGAAGCATTCTACCTACCTCTTTGCGCACTCCTGTCAGAACAATGGCGGATGTACCGATATGGTTCTCTCTCTTTGTATCCACCGGACGAATGAACTCCAGATGCATCCCTTCCAGTGTCTCTTCCTTCTTGTCCGGGAGCACCCGTTCCGCAAACGATGCAAGATAGTTTCCAAATGGAATCAGAAGAATCGTAGTAACAATATTAAATAATGTATGCATATTGGCGATCTGGGCTGCCACGTTGGTTGGCGTCCAGCTTTCCACTAGAGCGGTCAGCGGCGTCAGGATACAGACGGTCGTAAAGATCAACGTCCCGATCAAATTGAATGTCAGATGGATGATCGTCGTCCGCTTTGCGTTCCTGCTTGTTCCGATAGACGCCAGTACCGCCGTGATACAGGTTCCGATATTCTGTCCGAAAAGGACAAACACCGCACTTGGAAGTCCGATCAACCCATTGGACGCAAGAGCCTGCAAAATACCGACGGATGCGGAAGAAGACTGAATAATCGCTGTAAATACCGCACCAGCCAGAATTCCAAGCACCGGATTGGAGAACTTCGTCATCAGACCTACAAACGCTTCTGAATCACGAAGCGGCATCATCGATGAACTCATCATCTCCATACCGAGAAAAAGTACGCCAAGTCCCGCTACAATCAGCCCATAATTATGTACTTTCGGACTCTTTAGAAAGATAATCAGCGCTACTCCGATAAACGCAATCAACGGAGCGATCGCCCCGATATCAAGAGCAATCAGCTGTCCCGTAATTGTCGTACCGATATTGGCTCCCATAATGATCCACACTGCCTGCCTGAGTGTCATCATTCCTGAATTTACAAACCCTACCACCATAACTGTGGTCGCTGAAGATGACTGAATCACAGCCGTAACCCCCGCACCTACAAGAACTCCTAAAAAGCGGTTAGCAGTCAGTCTCTCCAGAATCCGTTTCATCTTGTTTCCGGCCGCTGCCTCAAGTCCGGAGCTCATCATTTGCATTCCGTAAAGAAATAAAGCAAGTCCCCCCAGCAGGCCAAAAAAGTCTGTCAACTTCATGTTCTCTTTTCCTCCATAAAAAAGAATTTTCCTCTTTGATTTTACAAAATGCTAACTTATTTTTAACATTCTATTTATATATTTACTAGAAAAGGCGGAATTACGCAATAGGTATCCCAAAAATTAACACGATTTTACATGAATTTTACATTGATTTTACATTTCTTTTCGACAAAAAAGCCGGAAAATCTCTTTTCCGGCCCCCATGTTACCATATTTCCATAATTTCAATGTCATCTTGGTTCTTCGGATTCAGATAAAGATCTAAGGATTCTATCCATGGACTGCTCTGATAGCTTCCGATCTCACCTTTTTTCAGATCCTTCAAAATCATATCACGAAGTTCCATCACTTCCTTCATCTCGTCTCTATCTTCATCCGAATCTGGATAATCAAATCCGACCGCTGCATCGTGCTGCCAAAACTTCGGCTTGACTTTCTTCTTATTATACTGGATACGGTACCTGACTGTGTTTTCCGGTATGGAATCATCCCAGTTAAGGTTCAGATAACGGGTTCCATAGCCCAAATAGAATCTGATGTCCTCTCCCTCAGACAAATATGCCAGCTCTTCTTCTCCTTCCATGGTAGCCATCTCAGTCTCCCCTACGATACGCTCTCCTACATAGTCAAGTGAAAAAAACTCCATAAGTCCAATGCCTGCGCCGATTCCACTGATCAGAACACCAACCACAAAAATCAGCGCCAGCAGTTTTCTCTTCTCCCGCATCTACTCCACCTCCTCTGCCTCTACCGGGACAGTCTCTTTTCTTGGCACCCGTTTCCGATACTTCTTCCTAAGGCCAAAGGTCAGGATTCCAAGAGCGCCTCCTGACATGGCGGCACCAAAGCAGAAGAGCTCAGCTCCCAGAAGCGGATACCCTCCAAACACCAAAATCAGCAAGATACCAAAGCCGAACAAGCAGCATGCCGCCAGTCCAATCAGCAAACAGGTGATCAGAATCCAGGTAAGATTCCAGATCAGAATACAGAAATTCCAGGCAAGCCGTTTACTCGTATCCCAGAAATATCGCTCCCCTCTCACCGCCCTGGCTTTCTTCTTCTGAAGCACGCCCTCCTGCGTCGTTCCCCGGAATGCTCTCCATCCTCTTCTCATTGCCTCCCACATATGATGGATGGAGTCTTTCATCCCAGCAAGCCAGCCTCCGATCTTTCCGGCCAGTTTCTTACTCCCCTCGGATACACTCTCCATATCCGGCTTGCGGATTGTGATGCCTTTCCTGCGCTCCTCAAATCGCGGATCCACATGGTAAGCTTCCAATATATCCGCCGCCAGCTCTCCGATATTGCCAAAATCCCGAATCGCTTCCTCTTCGCTTAATCCGCTCTTCATCTTCAGGTCAATGTGCTGAGCGTACTCATCGAGAATGTCCTGCTGTTCCTTATCATCCAGAACCCTCAGATGACTCTCCAGTTCTTTTAAAAACCCTTCTTTATTCATGCTTTCCCTCCTTTAAGAAGCGGCAGACCCGCTCCTGAAATTCATTCCACTCTGCTTCCAACTGATCCCCATACAGGATCCCGGCCGCAGTCAGATGATAATACTTCCTGGGCGGTCCTTCTGTGGACTCCCTCAGGTATGTCTCAAAGTAGTGCTCGTTTGTCAATCGCTTCAGGAGCGGATAGATGGTCCCCTCATTGACGTCGATCACCTTAGATACTTCTGTCACAAGCTCATATCCGTACATATCCCGGTCTCGGACCGATTTAAGGACGATCAGCTCCAGAACTCCTTTTTTAAACTGTGGATTCATCTCATCCCCCCTTTGTTATTATACTATACCCACTACTATACATTGTCAAGTACCAAAAATATTATAATAGCGGACGGCATACGCCGTCCGCTATGTTTCTGAATGAAAAAAACTATTCCTGCTCTTTTTCCGTCTGTTTCAGATTGTCCTTGTCAAAATCAAGCACATTTGGCAACTCGGAAGAAACGAGATAGACGTTCTGCTTTTCCTTGTCTGTCAGATAGTAATCCGAGTCAGCTCCATCTCCGATATAGAGCATTCCTGTGTCTCCATTCTCCCCTGTCACTATGATGGTATAGGATGCTTCATTCAGTCCGTAGCTCTCAAGTGGATCCGGATCTTTGATCTGCTTTTCGGCCTTTACATCAGATACCGTATCCGCGATATCCTGGATTGTTTCCTGCACAAGGGCTGTTTCCTTATCGTTTTTCAGATACCAGGTGCCGTCCTCCTTGACAAAGGACATACTGCTTCCATCATCGGCACTGTAGGTGATTTCCACCGGGTTCTCAATATCCAGGACCTGAATCGTCTTTTCTTTTTCTTTCTGATCCTCTTTTTTTGCCTGTGATTTATTGTAGCTTTTCAGTCCGAAATACACACCGCACAGAGCAAGCAGAATCACTACGAGTATGATTAGACCTTTTTTCTGTCTCATTTTTATCCACCTATGCCTTTCTGCGTTTCATCCAGATGACAAATCCACCGATCAGCACGACCGCAGGCACACCGAAAATAAGCGCTGTACTGATGGAACCCGCATGCTGCACTGTGTTCATCTCAACTGACAAACTCTTGGGGTCAATGGAGAGATTTTCCACATCGTCAAAATTGTTCAATACCATGTTTACAAAAAGTCTCTTATTGTCCAGATTGGAAAAATAATCTGTAATCTGGGAGTTGATCATACTCTCCGAAGCAATCACTGTCAGCTTTGCCTCTCCCTCTTCGGCCACTGCGGCAAGCGTGTATTCCCCCTGAGTCTGTTCATCCTCCGTAACCGCGTACCCATCCGGGGATGTTGTCATCACTTCATCCACTGTCAACGTATCTCCGAGATCCTTCTTGACCGTAAAGCCTGCGGAATTTACAAGCAGTACCATATTGTTTTCCAGTCCGTCACCAAGATCTCCGGATGCCGAGATTTCCGGGAAAATATAGTAGTAATTACCCTGATAGTTTCTCTGCGTATCCGCAATGTATCCTTTCGTCTTTGTCATGCCATACTGATCCATCACCGCGTCCAGATTCGGCGTATCTGACATAGCGTCTCCCATGACATAGATCACTTTGCCTCCTCCTGAAAGGTATTCAAGAAGCATCGTCTTTTCCTGCTCCGAGAAGTCTCCGGACGGAGCATCGATGAGAAGCAGGTCACAATCTGCCGGCATCTCTTTCACCATCAAAAGATTGAGCTCTTCCGTTGTCACACTGGATCCTTCGAGTTCATCTGTCATTTCTGTGGACAGTGTTGTCTCTCCATGTCCTGTTGTATAGTACAACTTTTTGCTTACATCTGTCGTCACCTGGTTAATGGCGCTTGTAAGCTGGCCGTCCGCGTCAAATTCCGATTCGGACGTGGAACCTGACGTATAGTAGGAACTGTAATCTTGTACAATAATATCGCTAAACGGTACTGTTACCGACTTTCCCGTATCCTCGCAAGACACAACGATCGAGCTTGACTGTGCGTCTTTGTTCTCCTGAAGTGCCTGCGGATGGTCTACCGGATTAATCCATTCTACACCAATCTGATCCGTAAGAGCCGTATAGCGGTCTAAAAATGTCTTAATCCGCTCATCCGTGGTAGATTTGTCTGCATAAACTGTAAACTTGATCTTATGTCCCAGATTTTTCAAAAGTTTTCTCGACGTCTTGGACACTCCGTAAATATTCTTATTGCTGACATCCACCTGTTTCCATTTCTCCGGAAGCTGGCCCACAATGAGATTAACAACCACTGCGATTACTATCACGACCGCGATCATACCCACACTGTAAAATCCATGGCGGGTTTGCACACTCCGGAATTTTTTCAGTAATTTCTTCATGTCTCCCCCTCCTAACTGAATCTTCTTTTCTGTATGGACTGTACGGTCAGGAATAAAAATACCCCGATCAATGTCAGATACATCACAATCCCTCCGATATCCAGCAAACTGTTCTCCGCCGCACTGGTAAAGGTAGAGACAAGCGCGAATTTCCCAAAAATTGTCGAAAGGAGACCTTCATAGAGGGAAGATTTCACAAAATAAAGCACCACCAGGATGATGGTTCCGATCAGTTCCAGACCACCTGCAAGCACGCCGTTTTTTGTCATGTTGTAGATGAACAAAACGCAAAGTGTCAGAATCATCCAGATACCCGCCATGCCGCCAAACGCGGAAGACGGCAGGAATCCCAGCAGTCCGTCCCACAAATATACAACCATCAATACCCCAAAAGTACCGATCGCCGCAATAATCTGGCTCTCCGTCATGGCGGAGATGAAGCTTCCGATGGCAATGTATACACACCCAAGAAGGAAGAACACCAGAATGGACGCGTAGTCCGCCTTAAAATACGCCTTCCCCTGTGTACTGATAATCAGCGGATAAGCACAGAACAACATACATGGGATAAGAAAGACACTCACCATTGCAAGATATTTCCCGATCACCATCTTCCCTACGCTCACAGGAGACGTCAAAAGGAGCTGATCCGTCCGGCTTCTACGCTCCTCGGAAAAACTCCGCATCGTGAGCACCGGAATCGCCACCAGAAATACGAACATGACCCCCTCCAAAGAATAAGAGAAATACGGATATCCACTGTGCAGATTATAAGCCATGAAATAGATTCCCGTCATAAACGTTAAAAAGGCGATAAAAATACTCCCCGTCATGGAATAAAAATAGGATTTGAATTCCCGTTTATAAATTGCCAGCATGTGGACGTCCTCCTTCCTGGGTCAGCCGGAGGAAGATATCCTCCAACGTGTGTTGTTTTTTGTACATGGAAATCAAAGAACAGTCCTCTCGCGCGAACGCTTGGAAAACCTCTTCCCGGATATCCGTATCTTCATCCGTCTCAATTACGGCTTTTGTGATTCCAGGATCTCCGGATAAGTACGTCACCTTCTGTATTCCGGAAATCCCTGACAAAATCTCTTCCGTGCGCTCCGGCAAAAGCCTTGTCTCTATTTCTACAGGTTCATTCCCCGCAAACTGTCTTTCCAGATTCTCCGGTGTGTCGCTGGCCACAAGTTTTCCCTGGGAGATGATGATAATGTAGTCACATACCTCCCGGATTTCCGCAAGAATATGGGAGCTCAAAATGACCGTGTGATCTTTTGCGAGCTCCCTGATGAGTTCTCTGATCTCTATAATCTGCTTTGGATCCAGTCCGACGGTCGGTTCATCCAGGATAATCGTTTCCGGAAATCCCAGGACTGCCTGCGCCAATCCTACTCTCTGGCGGTATCCTTTGGACAGATTTTTAATCAGCCTCTCCCGGACATCGTAGATCTTCACCATCTTCATAATCTTCTTGACTTCCGCCTTTCTGCTGTTCCTTGCCACCTTCTTTAGTTCTGCCGCAAACATCAAATACTCTTCTACCTTCATTTCCATGTAAAGCGGCGGCATCTCGGGCAGATATCCCACCGACTTTTTGGCAAGCTCCGGTTCTTTTAAAATATCATGGCCGTCAATCAGAACCTCCCCTTCGGTGGCGCCAAGATACCCGGTCATAATATTCATGGTCGTAGATTTACCCGCCCCATTCGGTCCGAGCAGGCCGTAAATATGCCCCTTTTCTATCCGGAAGTTCAGATGGTCTACCGCAGTGTGACTGCCGTATTTCTTCACTAATCCCTTAACTTCGATCAATGTACTTCCCTCCTCTGTTTTAGTCTATGCACCACCTTAACAGGAAATTGTGACCATTCTGTGCAAAAAATGTGATAAAAAAAGAAACTCTCGTCTTGTCACGGTTTTCGGATTATAATATAGTAGATGCAGCAAAAGCATTTATAAGGAGGAAACAAATGGAATACGCAAAAGAACTTCAGATGGATTCACAGGAAGCTGCTGTCAGAATGGAGGAGGGACGGCTCTATCTTCCGTCCGACGAAGAGATTATGAAAAAACAGTTGGACTGTCTGGAAAAGCTCTATGATTACAACCATACCAGACCCCACGACCAAAAGCTCCGGGCTTCCATGTTAAAAGACATGTTTGCCAAGCTGGGGGACGGGTGCTACATTGAACCGCCTCTTCGATCTAACTGGGGCGGATACCACACTCACTTCGGAGATCATGTCTATGCCAACTTCAACCTGACTTTGGTAGATGACGGACATATTTATGTGGGAAGCAAGACAATGATCGGACCGAATGTCACCATTGCTACCGCCGGACATCCCATCGAGCCAAACCTCCGGTATTTAGAGATGCAGTTTAATATGGATGTCCATATCGGGACGAATGTCTGGATTGGTGCGGGGGCTGTCATTTTACCGGGCGTTACCATTGGGGACAATACTGTCATTGGCGCCGGAAGCATCGTGACCAAGGATATCCCTTCCAATGTTGTTGCCGTGGGGAATCCGTGCCGGGTGCTCCGTGAAGTCAGCGAACACGATCGGGAGTACTATTACCGGAACCGCAGGATCGATCTTCCGATTCCTGACGTTCTTCCTGATAAATCAAATGCTCCGCTGTAATCAACGGGGCATCGGACTTGTAACTCGAAAAAGCAGTAAAAAGCTTTGTGCGATTGGTAATTTTCCTGTCCGCACAAAGCTCTTTCTATCATGGCTGTAAGCCAAAATCTAATCTCCAGATTCCATCCCATGTTCCTGTGGGCGCTCAAAGTCCAGATCAATCTCCCGTACTTCCTGTCTCGTTGGGATGGAGTCGGCCGCCCCCTCTCTTGTGACCGCTATAGCCGCCGCCCTGGTGGCAACCATCAGGCACTCCCGCACATCCATCCCCGAAACAAGGGAAGCGAGAAAGTATCCGGTAAAAGTATCCCCTGCTCCCGTTGTATTCTTCACGGGCACATGCAGGCTGTCCTGATAAAACCGTCTCTGTGCGTCCTGATAGACACAACCGTCCCCGCCCAGCGTCATCACAATGCCTGCTTTCGGATATCTTGTAATCATCTCGTCAAGGATGTCAGAGAGATCTTCCTTTCCTGTCATCTGTGCTCCCTCAATCTCATTTACGAGGAAAAGATTGACTTTGGAAAGGTCACAGGAATCGATCTGGGTATTATATGGAGATGGGTTCAGCACGATCCGCATCTTCCTTTTCGCTGCTGCCTCAATGACATAATCCACCAGATTAATCTCATTTTGCAAAAGCACAATGTCGTCCTCCCCAAAATCCGCCAACACTTCATCGATATAATTTTTTGAAAATTTCCGGTTGGCGCCGCCATAGAGCAGGATACTGTTCTGGCCTGTCTCATCTACCTGGATAATGGTATGGCCGGACGGTCCCGCCACTTTCCATATATAATGGGTGTGAATGTTTTCCTGACGGCAGAGATTCACGAGCATCTCTCCGTCCTCACCGATCATCCCGGCATGGTGGACGTCCATCCCCGCCCTTGCAAGTGCGATAGACTGATTCAGTCCTTTACCGCCACAGAAGATTTTTCGCTCTTTCGTGTCCTGAGTCTCTCCGGGCTCCACAATATGATCCACCGAGTATGTGTAATCCAGATTCAGCGAGCCAAAATTGATGATCCTCATCTGTACATCCTCCTTTTGTTCCTCAATTTTCAAAATCTCCCTGTCATAGGTCCACAGTCCGTTGACCTCTTCTTCAATATCGGAAAGCTGGGTGTATACTGCCGCGCACAGACCTTTCCGCTCCAGTTCCCGGACCTCTTCCCAAATGTTCTCATAGGCATGACGCAGCTTTTTACTCCCGGTATAGATCCGGTATCCGTATACTTTCGGACACATACTGTGTCCCTTTTCTCTCATGGAAAAACCGCCAAACTCCGAAAGCACCGAGGCACGTTCCTTCTCAGGCTTTACCCCGAGGCGAAAGAAATAGTTGTGCGTACTTCTCACATCCCCGCATCTTTGGTCAAACCATCCGCTTGCCGCATCCACCAGTCTTGTAGGATCAAGCCGTTTCAGTTCTTTCGTAAGCCTTACTGTGTCAAACTGCCCCCATCCTTCATTAAATAACGTCCAGAGAATGATGGATGGATGCCCGTAGAGCGTGCGGACTGTCCTTCGCATTTCATGTTCAAACTCCCTGCGCCCCCTCTCCCGTTTCCGGGAAAGCAGACGTCTTACCCGGTCCGTGACTGGAAGATGCCAAATACTCATAGCGGTAGCCCCATAAGTCACATACCAGTGATGGTAAGTCTCCCCACCGTTTACCATATCCTGCCAGACGAGTATTCCCAATCGGTCACAGTGGTAATACCAACGCTGTGGTTCGATCTTGCAGTGCTTTCGCAGCATATTGTATCCTAAACGCTTTGCCTCCCGGATATCAAAGATCATCGCCTCGTCAGACGGCGCTGTATAAAGACCATCTGGCCAGTATCCCTGGTCAAGAAGTCCTTTCTGAAACAAGACTTCGTGGTTCAGACAGATTCTCGGAACTCCTTTTTTATCATGCTCTACCGTGACACATCGCATGGCAAAATAGCTTTTCACTTTATCTTTTCCCATCCGTACCTCGAACCGGTACAAATACGGATCCCATGGAGTCCAGCTTCTGCGTGCCCGCAGACGAATCCGCACTTTCTCATTCGTACGGGCTTCGCAGACCCGCTCTTCCAAAATGATCTTAACCCTTTTGCAGACATTGGCAAACACTGTAATCTCCACTTCCCCAGTATCGTAAAGGGCCGTACATTTGATCTCCCGGATATAATTGTGCGGCACCGCCTCCATCCAAACAGTCTGCCAGATTCCGCTCTGCGGGGTGTAAAACATACCGCCTTTTTTGATTTTCTGTTTTCCTTTTGCATGCCATGCCTGATCTGAGAGATCCCGAACCCGCACGCAAAGATCATTCATCCCGCTCCCAAGATACGGCGTCGCATCTACAGAAAAAGGAAGATAGCCTCCCTTGTGGCACCCGGCCCGATGTCCGTTTACATATACGACACACATCTGATCCACCGCCCCGAAATGAATCAGGACTCGTTCCCCGGAAACGGCCGGATTCTTAAAAGTACGGTGATACCAGAGCGTCTCCTTTGGTCCAAGTCTTCTGTTCACTCCGGAAAGCGGACTCTCCGGTGAAAACGGGACGAGGATCTGTCCCTCATAAGAAGCGGGCGGGCGTCTTTTCATCTCCTTACAAATCCGGTAGTCCCAGTATCCGTTTAAGTTCACATAGCTTTTCCGCCGCATCATCGGCCGCGGATACTCTGAAAGGACATGCTCCGGATCCAATTCCTTCCCCCATCTCGTATAAAGCGTTTTCATTTTCCCTGATCTCCTTTCAGACTCTGTTCCATCTTCAGAAGATACTGGTATAACCTCTCCAGCTCCTCCTCGTCGAACGACTTCCACCAGATTTCATCTCCCTTTTCAAAGATATGCTGTACCTGCACAGCTTTTTTTCTTCCTTCTTCCGTCAGACTAATCAGACAGGACCGTCTGCATTCCGGGTCAATCTGCTTGGAAAGCAGACCCGCCGCCACCAGACGATCCACCGTACGGGAAATCGTCGTAACATCGACAAAACAACAATCCGCAAGTTCTCTTTGTGTCATAGTACCATATTTTCTGAGAGAATTCAAAATTCTTGGCTGGCCTTGCCCCACCGTCAGTCCAATTTCCTGAAAATACGGCCTCAGCGCTGCCCGCCGCAATGTATTGACCTGAAACCATAATTCTCTGATCTTACATTTATCCATATTCCTCTACTCCAGTTCAAACTGCCCTGTATAAAGCTGATAATACCGTCCTCTTTGTTCCAGAAGTTCCTCGTGGTCTCCCCGCTCGATGATTTCTCCTTTTTCCAGCACCATGATAGCCTTGGAGTTGCGTACCGTGGAAAGCCGGTGGGCGATGACAAAGACAGTTCGACCCTCCATAATAGCATCCATCCCTTTCTCGATCAGCCGTTCAGTCCGAGTATCGATGGAACTTGTCGCCTCATCCAGAACAAGCACCGGAGGCTTTGCGGCAGCGGCTCTTGCGATCGCCAGGAGCTGCCGCTGTCCCTGGGAAAGGTTACTGCCATCCCCATAAAGCATGGTCTCATACCCCAGCGGAAGTTTACGGATAAAAGAATCCGCATTAGCGATCCGCGCGGCCTCCGTCACCTCTTCATCCGTGACATCCAGATTTCCGTAACGAATGTTGTCCGCAATCGTCCCTGTAAACAGATGGGTGTCCTGAATGACCATGGCAAGAGATCGCCGCAGGTCATCCTTTCGGATATGCCGGATATCGATTCCGTCATAGGTAATTGTACCGCTCTCAATTTCGTAAAACCGGTTAATCAGATTGACGATCGTCGTCTTTCCCGCCCCGGTGGACCCTACAAAAGCAATCTTTTGTCCCGGCTTTGCATAGAGAGAAATCCCGTTTAGGATAGTCTTCCCTTTCACATAAGAAAATACTACATTTTCAAACCGCACATCCCCTGTCAGAGGAGTCAGCACTGTCCGTCCATCCCTTTGTTCCTTCCAGGCATAAATTCCCGTTTTCTCTTCACACTCTGTCAAGATCCCATTCTCCTCTTTGACATTGGAAAGCGTGACCATTCCCTCGTCGATCTCCGGCTCTTCTTCCATCATCTGGAAAATCCGTTCCGCACCGGAGAGGGCCGCCAGAAGGAAGTTCACCTGCTGTGTAAACTGGTTCATCGGCATGGCGCTTTGCCGCACATACACCAGATAGGAAGAAAGACTTCCGATATCCAGAAGCCCTGACAGGGCAAAGAGGCCTCCTACGCATGCGGAAACCGCGTAATTGACAAAGGAAAGGCTTACAATGGTCGGTATCATCATTCCTGCAAATGTCAGGGCGTTGGTAGATTCCCGCCGGAGAGTTTCATTCAGTTCGCAGAATTTTTTAAAATCTACTTTCTCGTGGTTGAATACTTTCTCCACCTTCTGGCCAGCCGCCATCTCTTCCACGAATCCGTTAATCTTCCCGATCTCCTCCTGCTGCCTTGTAAAATATTTTCGGCTTCTGCTGCCATTAAATTTGATAAAAGCCGCCATCAGAAGCAGGAATACTACAACAATGAGGGTCAGCCGTACACTTAACACGAGCATCATGCTGATCGTCCCCACAAGCATCAGAAAACTCTGGATCAGCATGGCGAAACTGCTGTTCATAGCCTCCTGTACCGTATCCACATCATTGGTAAAGCGGCTCATCAGTTCTCCATGAGTGTGAGCATCAAAATATTTAAGGGGCAGCTTTTGTACATGGGCAAACAAATCGTGGCGAATCTCCTTGATCACTTTCTGTGCCGTCATTACCATAAGCTGATTGTAGCCAAAAGTCGCCGCCACTCCACACAGATAAAGGATCCCCATTCCTGCCACCGCCGTCAGAAGACCTTTTACATCTCCCGGCAGGATAAACCGGTTGATGACCGGTTTCAACAGATAAGTCCCCAGAATATTAGCTCCGGTGCTGATCAGCACCAAAAGCGCCACCAGAAGGAACATCCACTTGTGTCCGCCAAGATAGTGCGTCAGATGTCTCATAGTCCGTTTTAGATCTTTTGGTTTCTTATATCCGAGATATCTCGCCATTACAACTCCGCCCCTTCCTTCTGAGATTCATAGATTTCCTGGTAAATTTTGTTCCGTGCGAGCAGCTCTTCGTGAGTTCCGATATCCGACACCCTGCCGTCATCGAGAATCAGAATCTGATCCGCATGCCGCACAGAGGAAATTCTCTGGGCGATGATGATTTTTGTCATCTCCGGCAGTTCTTCTTTGAGCATAGTTCTGATCCTTGCCTCCGTCGCCGTATCAACGGCACTGGTTGAATCATCCAGAATCAATACTTTCGGCTGTTTTAAGATGGCTCTTGCAATACAGATTCTTTGCTTCTGGCCTCCTGATACATTCACACCACCCTGTCCCATCTCTGTCTCGTAGCCGTCCGCAAGGCGGTCGATGAACTCATCCGCACAGGCAATGCGACATGCCTTTTTTATTTCCTCCATCGTAGCATCCTCCTTACCCCATCTGAGGTTTTCCAAAAGGGTACCGGAGAAAAGAGTATTCTTCTGTAAGACAACCGCAATGGCATCCCGCAAATGCTCCATCGGATACTTCCGTACCGGAATCCCGTCAATCCGTACTTCTCCTCTTGTCGCGTCATAAAGTCTTGGAATTAACTGGATCAGAGTGGATTTGGCCGACCCGGTCTGCCCAATGATCCCAAAGGTACTGCCTGCCGAAATTGTCAAAGAAATATCTGTCAGCACATCCTCCGGGGCATCTTTACGGTACCGGAAGTAAACATGGTCAAACTCGATCTCTCCACATTTGACATCATAGGCTTCTGCCTCTCGATCCGTAATATCCACTTCTTCATCAATAATTTCCAGAATCCGGCTGCCAGATGCCATAGACCTTGTCAGCGTCAAAAACACATTGGAGATCATAGACAACGAATTTAAAATCTGCATCACATAACTTAGAAACCCTGTCAGCTCTCCGACCTGCATCCCACCGGTCTGAATCATTCTGCCCCCGAACCATATGATACTTAAAATCGTCCCATACATTACAATCTGCATAGCAGGCATATTTAAAGCCGCCAGACGAAACGCCCGCTCTGACTGATTCTTCAGATTGTCGTTGACTTCGTCAAATTTTTCCGTTTCATATTCGCCTTTGACATAGGCTTTCACCACCCGGATCGCCGTCAGGTTTTCCTGGATGATCCGGTTTACCAGATCGATCGCTTTTTGCATCTTCTTATAAAGAGGCTGCACATGTCCCACAATCGTAAACAGCATGACCGCCAGAACCGGAAGTGCCACAAGAAATACCAACGCCAGCTTGGCATTTATAGAAAAGGCCACTGCTGTCGCCGCCACCAGCATCACCGGCCCCCTGCAAAATGGCCGAAGCCCCGTTGATACCGAATTCTGGATATTTGTCACGTCACTTGTCAGTCTCGTCACAATAGACGACACCCGGAAATGATCAATATTAGCAAAGGAAAAACCCTGAAGCTTTTCGTACTCTGCTTTGCGCAGTTGGGCTCCAAGCCCCTGCCCTGCAAGTGCTGAAAACCTGGAGCTTCCGATTCCCAGAAGCAGGGCCAGCACAGCACAGATCACCATCTGAAATCCTTTCATATAGATATAATGGCGGTCCTGATTCGCCACGCCAACATCAATCAGATCCGCCATAATGAGCGGCACAATGAGTTCAAACATCGACTCCGCCGCCACGCATGCGATCGCCAGGGCCGCATACTTTTTGTACTTTCCCATATAAGAGAAAATTCTCCTCAGCAATGCCCGCACCTCCATTCAATAGTTGCATATACAATTATTGTATGTTCACTTATGAGAGATGTCAAGACGCTCACAATAATAGAAACACGTTTTCAAGCGAACCCGGGGTATTGCTCTAGGCCTATTGAGTTGGCATATTGGACTGGGCTTATCTGGCTGCATCCCCCTTTTGCTTATATGCCACATACAGTAAAAGTGCCAACAAAAGGATTGTAACGATAACAATTGAATAGCGTTCAAAGACCGCTGTGATCTGATACCAGGAGCTCCCGGCCTTCTTTCCAAGACTAAGCAAAAGAAGATTCCAGACACTGCTTCCGATCACCGTGCGAATGAGGAAACCTGCAAGGGGCATCCTTGTCATTCCGGCCGGAATGGAAATCAGACTTCGTATGACAGGCACACATCTGCCAATCAGTACGGCTGTATTTTCATGTTTATCAAACCAGTTTAGTGTTTTTTTGAGATCTTCTGCTTTGAATCCGATTTTCTGAATCCATCGTTTAGACAGAATACGCTCCAGACGTTCAAGCGGAATGAGCCGTCCCGCCAGATACAAAAGCATTGCCCCCGCTGTGGAGCCTGCCGTCGCCGCAATCACCATTCCTGTCAGGGTCAGGCTTGTATGCTCAGTCATAAAGCCTCCGAAAGTCAGCACCACCTCCGATGGAATAGGCGGAAAGATGCTCTCAATCGTAAGAAGCAGAAACATTCCCGGATACCCGAACCGGGAGAGAAGCCTCAGCAGTTGTAATTCCATTTTTTCTTTTCCTTTTCGATTTCTCTATGACACTGTATCGCTTTTTCCACCTCTTTATGCATCACCGTACCCTGTTTTCCACATCCGTATACAAAATCTACATGCTCACTGCTCTTCTTTTCAACTTGTTCAAAAATCTTGCACAAAAACATCCACCGTATTAATCCTGAAATTGGCTTTATTCCTAATAAGCCTGCAATTTTTTTCATTTATTTGCACAAAAAATATGGAAAGAATTCGGATATAATTGTATAATAATTGCAGAGCAAAAGAAAAGGGAGGACTCACAATGAAGCAAAACAGTATGTTAGCAATGATTTTAGCTGGTGGGAGAGGGTCACGTCTGCATGACCTGACTACAAAAGTAGCAAAGCCTGCCGTATCATATGGCGGAAAATACCGTATCATCGATTTCCCTTTGAGCAACTGTGCAAACAGCGGCATTGATACGGTTGGGGTTCTGACTCAGTACGAATCCATCCTTCTGAACAGCTACGTTGCGGCAGGCCGCCGTTGGGGACTTGACGCAAAGAACAGCGGGGTCTATGTACTTCCGCCTCGTGAAAAAGCCGATGCCAATCTGGATGTTTACAGAGGAACCGCGGACGCGATTACACAAAACATCGATTTCATCGACACCTTTGCTCCGGAATACCTTCTCGTACTTTCCGGAGATCATATTTACAAAATGAATTATGCAAAAATGCTCGCTTACCACAACGACTGTAATGCGGATGCAACCATCGCGGTCATTGAAGTACCATTAAAAGAAGCCAGCCGGTTTGGTATTATGAATACGCAGGATGACGGACGCATCTACGAATTTGAGGAAAAACCGGAGCATCCGAAGAGCACTCTGGCATCCATGGGTATCTACATCTTCAACTGGAAGCTGTTACGGAAACTTCTGATTGCAGACGCAAAGGATCCGGATTCCAATCACGATTTTGGTAAGGACATCATTCCTCAGCTCCTTGCGGATGACAAGCGTCTGTTCGCTTACAAATTCAAAGGATACTGGAAAGACGTTGGAACTATCGACTCCCTTTGGGAGGCAAACATGGATCTGCTCAACGCAAACAATGAGCTCGATCTGAATGATGCTTCCTGGAAGATTTATACAGAAGACGCAACCACACTTCCTCACTATGTAGGACCTGACGCGGAGATTCAGCGTGCCTTTATCACTCAGGGCTGCACCATCGAAGGAATCGTGAAGAATTCTGTCCTGTTCACCGGGGCTAAGATTGGCGCAGGTGCAAAAATCATAGACAGCGTCATTATGCCGGACGCCGAGATTGCGAAAGGAGCTGTTGTAACACGGGCTCTTGTAGCCGATGGTGTTAAGATCGGCAAAGATGCTGTTGTCGGAAACGCTGACAGCGAGCACATTGAATTAGTGGCGAAAAACGTAAGGGGGATTGAATAATATGAGTAGAGCATTTGGAATTGTAAACTCTGCCGGAAATCATATCTGGGTAGACGGGATGAACGATTATCGCCCGATTGGAGCCTTCTCTTTCCTCGGAAGATACCGTGTCATCGACTTCCCGATCTCAAATATGACAAACAGTGGAATCGACCATATCCACGTATACGTAAGAAGAAAACCTCGTTCCCTTGTTGAACACATGGGAACCGGACGTCATTACAATCTGAACTCCAAGAGAGGCAAGCTTCTCACTTTGTTTACTGAGTTCAGTTCAGACAACGACGTCTACAATACTGATATCGCCGCTTACCTGAACAATCTTGAGTGCATCGAGGATGCGCCATATCCATATGTAATCCTTGCTCCAAGCTATATGGTTTACTCAGAGAATTTCAGCACTCTGCTTCAGAATCATATTGATTCCGGCGCTGATATTACACTGCTCTACCATACAGTCGATACCGCAAAAGAAGAGTTCTTGAGCTGCAACATCCTGACGCTGAACAAGCAGAAGGGAGTCCTATCCATAGAGCACAATAATGGAAACGCCAAGAATCGGAACATTTTCATGGATACTTACGTGATGAAGAAAGAGCTGTTCCTTGAACTGATCGCCAAGGCAAGAAAGCTCTCCTCCGTCTATACCCTGGCACAAATCGTCAACTTTGAGTGCGGCGAGCTGGATGTGCGCGGCGTATCTCATCACGGATACTTCGCTTCTATAACAGACTTTAAGAGTTTCTATCATGCGAATACAGAGCTGATTAATGCAAAGGCAGCAGCAAGCCTTTTTGATAAAAATTGGCCGATCTACACAAGGACCAATGATTCCTGTCCTACCCAGTATTTCGAGACGGCATCTGTGAAAAATTCCGTTGTCTCCAATGGCTGCCTGATTGAAGGAACAGTGGAGAATTCCGTCATTGGCCGTGGCTGCATAGTGAAGAAAGGCGCTGTCGTAAAGAACAGTGTCATCCTTCCTGGCGCTTCCATCGGCAAGAATATTACGGTAGAGAATTATGTCATTGACAAGAACGCGGACATCCGCCATGTCACCAGTCTGACAGGAAGTCCGGATGCCCCTGGCTACATCAAGCGCGGAGATACAATCTAGCAGTCTGCTGTCAGAAAGAATTCTTTATAAGAGTAGAGTACACAAAAGAGGGGGATACAGATAAACTGCATCCCCCTCTTTTCTGTCTGATAGCAGAAAATTCTTCCCTCGTAATTCTCTCCGGTTCGTATCTCTGAATGTCTATGTATGTGATGTATCCCGTTCTTCTGTCACTCTTATAAACTTGCCATCAGAATCCCGTTCAAAGTTCAGTACAGTTTCCGTCTCCTGATCCCCTTTCTCGTAACGGACTATTACCTGTTCCTTATCCTCGCCCTTCTCCCCCGGCGTCATTTCTTTTACCTTGATGTTAAGCCCATCATTTTCTGCCTCCAAAAGGTAAACCAGTGCGGGGCCGGAAGAAAGAAAGTTCTCCAACTGCCCTTCCGCAAAATAGGTTCCCACCTCTTCTTCCCATCTCTCCTGCACTATATCGTTCTTCTCCTGTGTTTTTCTGACCGCATCCTCATCTTCTTCCACACCTTCTCCGATTACACTTGGCGTAAAAAGCAGATCCGGATTGGGCGCCGTCATCATAGTTTCAATCACTGCCTGCGCCTCTTTGCTGACCTCTCCAGCCTCGGACACATTCTCTTTCTTTTTATCTTCTTCCTTCTTTTCACTGGATTTACCGGACTCACATGCTGTAAGAAGCAGCGACAAAATCAGTATGAGGACACATCTTACTTGGAATCGCTTCCTACTCTTCATCTCTTTCCCTCCTTCCGAAAAGCATTGTTTTGTTTGTTTCTTTTCGTAATTAAAATAGGGAAATATCCATTTTGTTGGAGAGATATTCCAAGATCTTTATCCCCCCGGCGCTGTTGCCCTTCTCATCCAGGGCCGGACCAAAAACACCGATCCCCATCCGATCCACCAAAGGTACTGCAATCCCTCCGCCTACGCCGCTCTTTGCTGGAAAACCGACTGTCATGGCAAACTCTCCTGAACCATCATACATACCACATGTCAACATCAGTGCCCGAATCGCCTTTGCATACTGCGGCTCAATCAACTCCTCCTGGTCTTCGGGATCTGCACCGTGATTAGCAAGTACCAGACTCATATGGGCGATATCATGCGCCGTCACATCTACAGAACACATCCGGAAATAGAAGTCCAAACATTCCTCCACATCTCCCTCCAGTATCCCGGATGCCTTCAGATAATAGGCAAGTGCCCGGTTTCGATCCCCGGTCGCACGCTCGGACTCATAGACCGGGTGATTCAGTTCAATGGCATCATTATCACAGAGCTTTCTCGTAAATTCCAGAAACCGCCCAAACTTCTCATCCGCATCCTTCCCCTTAATGCAGCTTGCCACTGTAATCGCTCCTGCATTGATAAACGGGTTAAACGGCCGGGTTCTTGTCTCCAGTTTTACGATAGAGTTAAACGGATCTCCCGTCGGTTCGACTCCAACCTTTTCATGGAAAAGATGGTCTGCGCCACAGTCCCGGATCGCCAGAATCAAGGACACCAGCTTAGAAATACTCTGAATGGTAAACGGAACTCTCGTATCTCCCGCCTCCAGCACCATCCCATCCAGATCCATAGCACAAACGCCCAGATAATACTTATTCACTTCCTTAAGCTGTGGAATATACTGCGCCGTCTTTCCCAGCTTTGTAAATGCCTTTCCATAGTGCAGGGCGTCCTTGAGAATCTCCTCTGTCAGCATTTCACTTCTCCCTCCCTTTTGCCAGTTCATACTGATAAAATTATCCATAATTATATCATCTCTGTCAAGCAGAAAGTCAGGGCGTAAAGGGAGTCAAAAAAGAACCTTCCCACCTGTTTCCTATCGGTTATAAGCCTCCTCGTAGAGCTGCTCCTGGGAATTAAGCGGTTCATCTTCATTCTGTACTTTATAGTAGAGTCCGTCCCCTCTCAGTTCCCGTGCCTTCTGATTATCCCGGCTCATAGTATCAAAAATATGCTCCAGCTTTTCCTGAATGATAGGATCATAAACCGGCGCCGCAACTTCCACACGCTTCACCGTATTTCTTGTCATAAAATCCGCGGACGCAATATAATACTTCCTCCTCTCCTTCGTCCCAAACATGTAAATACGGGAATGTTCCAGGAATCGCCCCACAATACTGGTAACGCGGATATTTTCCGTCTTATCTTTCACACCGGCCACCAGACAGCAGATTCCCCGGATCATCATCTCTATCTTCACGCCCGCACAGGACGCATCCACCAGCTTGTCGATAATCTTCTTATCCGTCAGTGAATTCATCTTGATGCCAATATATGCAGGCTCACCGTTCTTCGCATGATTGATCTCCACATCCATCATATCCAGTATCTTATTTTGGAGACACTTCGGCGCAACGAGCAAATACTCTGTATTGTCAACCACCTCACCTTTTGCAAGTGCACGGAATACCTTGGCCGCCTCAACCCCGATGTCGGTATTTGCCGTCATCAGTGAAAGGTCCGTATACAGACGGGATGTCTTTTCATTGTAATTTCCTGTTCCGATTTGGGTAATACATTCAAACTGCGTATCCGTCTTTCTCGTAATCAGACAAAGCTTGGAATGTACCTTGTAACCGTCCAGTCCGTAGATCACCTGACATCCCGCATTTTCCAACTGCCGGGACCATTCAATATTATTCTCCTCGTCAAACCGGGCTCTGAGTTCTACCAGAACCACAACTTCCTTGCCGTTTTCTGCCGCCTCGATCAGCGCCTCAATCACCTTACTCTGCTTTGCCAGACGGTAAAGCGTCATCTTGATGGAAACGACATTCTCATCCTCCGCCGCTTCAGTCAGAAGCCGCAGGAACGGCCGGATGGATTCATACGGATAAGAAAGGAGCTTGTCACCCTCCTTGATTTGCTCAATCATACTTCTGCCATCCTGGAACATCGTGGACTTCTGCGGCGTCCTCTTTGCGTAGAACAGGTTCTCATTCTTCCGAAGCATATCCTGAATCTGGAACACAAAAGAAAAGTCAAGCGGAACCGAAGAGTGGAATACATACTTCTCCTCCAACCCCAGATAATTATCCAGCATCATCACACTTCCAATATCCAGATTTCCTGACATCTCCAGGCGAATCGGCGCAAGCTTTCTTCTCTGTTTCATCAGGTCTGCCATAAATTCCCGATAATCCAGGTCCTCATCGTAGAGGGCGTCCGCGTCAATATCAGCATTTCTCGTCACACGGATCAGTGCTTTACCCTGTATCCGGTAACCAGGAAACACTTTGGAGATAAAATGAAGAATCAAATCCTCACAAAGGATAAAAGCGCCTTTTTCTCCCGGTATCTCAATCATCCTCTGAAAAATATTGCTCGTACACGGCACAATACCAAGACGTACCTTTTTGCTGCTTTTGGTTGTAAGCGCTACGACCGCATAGATCTCTTTATTCTTCAAAAATGGGAATGGCTGCCTTCTGCCCACTACTGTTGGCGAAATCAAAGGGAGAATCTCTGACTGGAAAAAACGCTCCATTTTTTTCTCATCCGGAAGCTGATCTGCCCGATACAGGCGAATTCCTTCCTTTGCAACCTTTTCAATCAGTTTCTGATATACTTTTTCTTTTCTCTTATTCAGCTTTCTTGTCTCTGCAAGGATCGCGTCGATCTGTTCCTGAGAGGACATCTTCGTTTTATTATCCCTGATCTCCTGCGGCAGCAGTGTCTGGTCATACAAAGAACCCACACGAACCATAAAAAACTCATCCAGATTCGTCTGATAAATCGATACGAACGTGAACCGCTCACAAAGCGGTACGGATTTATCCTCGGCCTCCTCCAACACCCTTTCATTAAATTTCAGCCATGAAAGCTCCCGGTTCATATATTGGCTTGCCATAAATTTTACCCGCTCCTTCATTCCTTTTCTACAGTATGTTTCTTTCATGGCAGTTCCTGTATGGAACACTGCGGAATACCTTTTTCGCATTCCTGTCCACCTTGGTTTCCATACAATAATAACGGACTACCATGTCGTTTCTAATCTGTTTTCTACTGCGTTTTTCTCTTTTCATCATATACCCCTTTTCCTCAAAAATCAATTTCTAGTTTCTGTTTGAGTATATAAACATTGCAACAAGAAATAGAATAGCACAGTTGCTCATGGTTCATATCAAATCCATATTAAATGCAGGTAAAACGCAAAAAAACGGCAAAAATCCGCTATTTTAGCGTATTTTGCCGTTTCTGACTGCGGATGACAGGAATCGAACCTGCACGTCATGGACACCAGATCCTAAGTCTGGCGCGTCTGCCAGTTCCGCCACATCCGCATATTTGATTATCAGCGTTCCCCTGCCGATAAAAGAATAGACAAGCAATTCTGCTTGCCTAAAGTGAGCGTGCGGGGATTCGAACCCCGGACAACTTGATTAAAAGTCAAGTGCTCT